>Ga0209316_100284_pt1 | contig 17994 bp, 16 predicted proteins | sample 3C3metaG_FD_184150 | JGI IMG/M metagenome (GOLD analysis project Ga0209316, IMG submission 184150) | Freshwater bacterial and archeal communities from Indian Creek, Illinois, USA - 3C3 metaG (SPAdes) (version 3) | ecosystem: Environmental > Aquatic > Freshwater > Unclassified | place: USA: Indian... | reverse complement strand
AACGATAAGCCGACGTTTCAATAACTTTACTCATGATTTGAGTCTATACTAATGATGAGCTTGTGTCCAGCACTAATTGCAGTGGTCTACCTAATGATAGTCACGACTTATGGGTAATGATAAGCCCCCCGGGAGAGGGCTAGGGTGAGGGCAGCGTGAGTGCCAGCTGAGGCGCATTTTTATCTTTCTGATGGTGCCGCAAGCGGCATGGGGGTCTACCCTGAATATAGCATCTACCGTCAGCTTGGGCGGGTTTGAAACCCGCCCTTACATGGTACGAGCGAGGGCATAAGTGTTCCCTTCTGCCCAACAAATCCCCTCTCCCATTTCTAGAGGTCGGAGGTCAGATGTCGGACTCGTTTGAATCGGCGAAATAGCCGATTCACAGACACCAATGAGAGAGGGGAATAGCTGAAGTGGGAGAGGGTACGATGGTGGGCAAGAGAACCTATCCTTACTTTAATTTTAGCTTCACTAAACACTTCCAGATAGTGTTGACTTTCACAGAATGCGGAAGCGAGCGTTAAGTGTCAGCAGCGTTTAGCGAACGGGAATTCGCAGCGTTAAAACATACCAATGGTTCACATGCAGTAAGCCCAGAGGTTTTGGTATGTTAGCGAGAATGACAGTTCGTAGCTGCGAAAACGTGCGAGCGTAGCATCTGAGGAAGACTACATTGCCCATAATGTATCAATGTCTCATCATATTGACATTTTCTCAGACCGCTTACAGGGTGACAATATCACAGTCCTTTCAAAATCGTCTCTACAGTGGTTGACTCGTCTCTTAAAGTGTGGTAAACTGTATATTGTCGCAAAACGCGATGCCGGCGTAGCTCAATTGGCAGAGCAGCTGACTTGTAATCAGCAGGTTGCGGGTTCGAGTCCCATCGCCGGCTCCAAATGTGCTATTTTTGTGGAGAGGTACCCAAGCCGGCCAAAGGGGGCAGACTGTAAATCTGTTGTCTCAGACTTCACTGGTTCGAATCCAGTCCTCTCCACCATATTTTACTGGGGCGTAGCCAAGTCGGTAAGGCACGGGACTTTGACTCCCGCATGCGTTGGTTCGAGTCCAGCCGCCCCAGCCAACTACTCTTACCGGGTGCCTAACAACCTTTCTTTTAAAGGAGCCATTAGCTCAGTTGGCAGAGCACCTGACTTTTAATCAGGGTGTCGATGGTTCGAGTCCATCATGGCTCACCACTCAATGCGAGAGTGGTGGAACGGCAGACACGCTAGACTCAGGATCTAGTGGGCATTACGCCTGTGGGGGTTCAAATCCCCCCTCTCGCACCAATAAAATCAAGGGTTTTTGGCGCTGGAAACAGTAACCAAAAACCCCTTATTTTTAGGTCAGTGTGCGTATAGTGTGCGAACTTTCGTCTCAGCGTTTTTTGTGTGCCGCCCGCTGAAAAGAATATCCTCCAGCTTCGCGGCAGCCTTCTCCTGCATGTCTGGTAACACATGGGAATAAGTGTCCAGCGTCATGGTAACTGAAGCATGGCCCAGGCGTTCACTGACAACCTTTGGGTTCTCCCCTGCTGATAATAGCAGTGTGGCGCAGGTGTGCCGCAGGTCGTACAGGCGAATATCAGGCAGGCCTACGTCTTTCAGCAACGGCTTAAAATGCAGGGAAATGATAGTCCGTTTGCAGGGAGGCTCTCCCTGCTCGCCAGCAAAAACAAAGCCGTTGTCCTTATACATAGTGGCTCGACTTTTTTCGGCATCCTGTGATTTCCTGTGTTCCAGCAGGTCTTTTATGACACTCGCAGGCAACGGGATTGAGCGGCGGCTTTGCGCGGTCTTTGGTTCCTCCAGCCGCCAGCCGTCTTTCCCCTTTGACAGTGCCCTCTGCACATGAATGCGGCCTCGCGCAAAGTCTATATCCGGCCATTTTAACCCAAACGCTTCCCCAGGCCTCATGCCAGAAGACAGCAACAGGGAAAAAAACGCCTTCCACTTGCTAAAAACTGTCGCATCCATAAAAAGCGCAGCTTCCACCGGCGTAAGTACCTTCATCTCCTCCTTCTTTTGTTTCGGTAAGTCAACCAGTTCACAGGGATTCCGGTAAAGTAAATCCCATTTTACAGCCTGATTTAATGCGCTTCTTAAAATCGCGTGAGTATAGCGCACCGTCCGGGGAGAAAGTTCTTTGCCCAGCATAGCGTTATATTGCGTCTGAATGTCCGATGCGCATATCTTGGACAGCGCCATATCGCCTAAGCTCGGATTCAGGTAATAAGAAATATAGTCCTGATAGCTCTTGAAGGTTGAGGGTGCCACCCTCGCCTTCGCCACTGTATTCAGCCACCGCTCCAGGAAGGCGCCCAGCGTTTCTTTTGTTGGCTCGACAAAAGTCCCCATGTCCCGCTCCCGTAGCGCCTTATTCAGGTAAGTTTGTGCGTCTTTTTTGTTGCCGTGAATCGTCTTATTGTGGTATTTACGCTTGCCGTTAACCTCACCCATATACACCCGCACAAGGTATTTATTCTTGCCACGCTCTACAATCTGCCCGGCCATCGCCTCCGCCTCCTTTTCTTTTGTTCCGTACGTACTGCTCCATATGTGGCGGCCAAATCCTCCGTTGCTCCAGTTGTGCCCCTCCCCCCTGCTCAAGTTTAAGTTGTCCCTAACAGGCAATAACGGCGCCATCCTTCTCGTAGTCCTAACGGCTCTCATACACAATGTTGTTTTAGTGACTTGTCTTGCTCTTTCGGTTAAAAATGGTACTTCCATTATAGAATAACTGTAACGTACCGTCGATAACATGGTAGGAATATTTTCCTGTGGTGCCATGCAATCTGTTTGCAAACCAGTTCCTGCAAATAGGGTCCGGATCTGCATACTGCCTGTGGGCATACAGCATAACTCGGCAATCATTTTGCTTCCCGCCGCCAGCCTCCTGGTAAAGCCTGGCCTCCTTTTCTTATCCAATCTTCGAGCGCTTGCCGATCCACACGGACCTGACGGGCCAGCCTCACCGTGGGCAGGATCCCTTGCCGTGCCATCTCGTAAACGTGACTTTCCGAAGTGTCCAGGATACGTGCTACCTCCGACACTTTATACAATCTTTTTGATTTTTCGGATAAGGCCTGCATATAAAATCACCTCCTTCTCTAAAGAAATGGGTAACAGTGTGATGCTGAACATAAAAAAGACCACCTGTTTTTTCAGGCAGCCTCCTAAAAAAATATTGCTGTTGGTTTATTAGATCTGAGTTTGGTTATTTCAAATTTTGGGTACTTGTGTCGGAAGCCCAGTTTCAGCCCAAAAATTTTTCGGCCAGTCGGCGTATATATAAAAAACTCCATACCAGAAAAAGGCGCGCTGTATCATAATCAATTTTTTCCTCCTGTCTGATTTCGTTTCCGCCCTGTAAATCTTTCTAGTAAGATTTCCGACAATTTCAAGGAGTTTTTCCTCATTAACCGCACGCTTAGCCCCCTTCAGTGTTGTCAGAAATGTTTTTCGCGCCTCCGCCACATGTTCTATTTTCCAGCGCTCACGCTGTATAAGAACCGCAGCGGTGGCTGCTTCTACGACGGCATGCTCTGGATAATCAACAATAGGGCCTCTGCCTTTTCCGCCGTGCCGATATTCCGGGCTCGTTACCAGCCCCGCCTTGACGTACCGGGACAACGTTCGGCGGTCGATTGATACCTCCAACGCCAAAACCCTCTTGATTAGCTCGTCAGGTCTCATAATCTGAAAAATTCCTCCTCGGCGTTTGAGCTTTGCCCTCCGCGGGGCTAGCGCAGCGTTCCAGTTTGCGTTATCCCAAAATAGTTTTTCGCGATCCTCATCATTCAAAATGGACATAGTACTACCTCCTATGAGCTAGACACTACTTGTCTTGTTCATCTCAATTGTAACACAGCTCTGATTGCGCGTCAAGAACTATTCTTATACCCTTTTAAAACGGGATGCCTTATGGTTTTTAACCCCCTGCAATAAAAAACAAGTTGTCATTAAGTTGTGGGCAAAGCTCAATTTGAAACAAGCTGTCATTACCGGGCATATTGCTGAGGCTGACATTACCCAAGCTACGACCGGTCCAAATCTCACCAATGATGGGTTAGCAGGAGCTAAAGAACCTTCGTAGCCATCGTTTTTACCTATGGGCATCGGCGGCGGCCATCTGGGTCGAGAAAAGGTGATTGCAACTGGGTCCGCATTTATTTGCCTAACTTCTGTGTCCGCATATACTACCCCCTCGCTTGCGTCAGCGCCGCAGAGAATTTAAGAAGCCGCTTCTCAAATTCCACCTTCCTGCTTTAGCTGAAGCCGGTAGCGCCTCATTAGTTTCTCAGCATCCTTCACAGATATGGCTCGTCGCTCCGCATATTCGGACAACTCGACCGCCATCTGTTTGATAAGCTCTTCGTGTCCCAGGCGGCCGAGTTCGGTTAGAAGGCCGACTTTTGCCTTTTTCTGCGCGGCATCGTAAAAGTAGCCAAAGCATGGCAAGTCCTTAATGGCGTTCATTGCGTCGTAGGCATACCACCAATTTAAGCGCTGTCTGTGGCTAAGCCCTCTGTGTTCTCCCGCTAGCCATTGGTATATGGGTGGCGGTAGCAATGGCGGCCGCCCGCGTTTTGCCCGCTGTCCCTCCAACGAATAGTTCGCCGCGTTTTCTTGGTCGCTTCTCATCATATTGTCTTTCTCCTTATTCGCTCCCGCGAATCACCGAATTGGCACCGTCTCCGACAGGTCGTCAGCTCCGCGCTCCTGTTCTGGTACCTGCCGACTTTGAATCCTGATCCAAATATAAGACGCTCTCCAGCGGAATTATTGAATGTCAAAGACAGCACAGATCAATGCAGCCTGTTCCACAACGCTTGCATTGATCTTCCCTCCCGTCGCCTAGCGTAGAGCTAAGGGGCGAGACAAAAGCGTAGCATTTGGATTGTCCCTCTTGAGCACCATATTATGCATCAGTTTATCCAGATGAAGAGATCCGCGATCCACATCCTCCAAAATGGACATAGTACTCCCTCCTATGAGCTCGACATGCTTTGTCTTGAACATCTTTATTGTACCACCGCTCTGATTGCGCGTCAAGAGTTATTCTTAAAGAGCCATTTGCGTTGTAACTTTTTTTCAGCACACATACAGGTTCAACTACGGTAAACAACCTTCTTTTTGCATTTCAACTACCACAGCAAATGCATGAACTGTATGAATTCGACACCATTTATCTACCTCTAGAGACACTGCTCAATAATTTTAATTGCAATATCTTTATCCATATTCGGAATTGCAGAAACGAACTCCATGATTTTGTCTTTAGAGATATTTCTGAAGCTGTCGATAGCCAGTGTCTTCTTGATCGGTTAAATATTCCCTCGTTTCAAGGATTTTACTTTCGTCGTCGCATTTCTCTTACAAATATCCAAATAAGCCATAGGCCACCAGTAAATACGACCAAAATACAATCGACAATAAATGAGCTGCATCCATATTTTCCCATTATATACCAATCCTTTGTAAAGTAATGTGTAAAGACCTATCTTGAAATGATACTAAATGGCTGCCCCAAAGAGTGACGCCCAGCCGTATGTCAGTACTGTGGAACATCGGTGGGATTTCACCGTCACGGCTACTACAATCGCATGCTATACACTCTGGAAGAGATTTTAAAGATTCTGATCTTCCGTTTTAATTCAAACACAAAGCCTGCTACAGAACGTTTGGGTTGCTGCCCCCTTTTTTAGAGCGTTACCAGAGTGCGCCTGTGGGCGTTCAGGATGATTAACCTTATTTGCAGCCAAGCATTGTATGATGCAAAGCAACGCAACAATGATGTCATAGAGGAATCCCATATTATTCGTGTTCTGCTCGACCGGCAAAGAGGTGTTACTGTCTAAACATGGAATTTTAACTAAAACGAAGTGACGGCTGGATTCTCACTCTGCTTTCGGGTTGTCGTTCAAGCAGCAACGCCATTGGCTGCATATTGCGGCGTCATAGAGCCGCGATTCCGGTGACCAGTGAGCCACGCCTCCGGTAAAACTGAGCCATGCTTCCGGTCAGAGGGCCACCCCTTTGAGATGGCTCTCGACCATCCGCTTTTGTTAGATTGTAATTCCTTTACGTTTACGCATTGACTCTTCACCGTCAATGAGGATTGTGTATGAATCGTGGACTATCCGGTCAAGGATAGCGTCAGCCAGCGTGCCTTCACCAATTTTGCCGTGCCAGCCGGCAGGGGTAAATTGAGAGCTGAAAATTGTTGATCCCTTTTTATGTCTGGCCTCGATGATTTCAAGAAGATCTCGTGCTTCAGTGTTGGCAAGAGGAATCAGCAACCATTCGTCTAAAATCAGCAGGCTGATCTTTTTGTACTGCTTCATCACCTTTTTGTAAACGCCTTCGCCCCGGGCCACTGCCAGGTCATTTAGTAAGTCAGGTAACCGGATGTACTTGACTGTGTAGAAGTTGCGGCAGGCTGCGTTTCCGAAGGCACAGGAGATATAGGACTTGCCCGCACCGGAAGCACCAAGGATGATTAAATTGTGCTTCTCCTGGATGTATGTGCAGGTGGCTAGGCGGGCAATTTGGGCCTTATCCAGTTTTCGGTCTGTATGGTATTCGATGTTTTCGATACAGGCATCGCTTTGCTGGAAATCAGCTTTTCGGATTAGTTTCGTCAGGCGCTTGTTTTTCCGTCTTGCCCATTCGGTGTCCACCATGAGGCTAAAGCGCTCTTCAAAGGAAAGGGATTCAAACGAAGATTCCTCGAGCTGATGGCGATAAGAGTCTGCCATAGCAGTAAGGCGCATTTCGTTTAGCTTGTTGACGGTAGTAGCGTTGATCATTTCCCATCCCTCCCGTAGTAGCTTGCGCCCCTGGTAAGGCCATGGGTTACAGAATTGTCTGTTGCGATTTCTTCAGTGATGATTTTGTCGTGTCCTGTAGACAGGATGGTCTTGATGTTCTTGTAACCGGGCCGTGGTGTGTAGGACAGCGCTTTGGTGCAGGCGGCTTCAAGCCTTGGCAGTGAGTACCTGTCTGCCAGCTTCAGAAGAGCCATACAGCTTTTAAAGCCTTGCTGTTCTACTTTGTATGAGGAGAGAATAGCTTTCACGGTAATCGCCGTATTTGGGCCAACGCTTTCGCCCCAGGAGATAAAGCGAGTAGCGTTCCACTGGGTGTACTTTTTGTGATCCTCAGGCATATGGTCGATAACAGTGCTATACTGTCCTTGGCGTCCGTGAAGCCGGGGGTGAGAACAAATCCGTAAGTTTTTGAATAATACTTCGATAACATTACGGGTCATTCGTACGTCGACTTTAAGCTTGATGTATTCATATGGGACGCTGTAGTGCATTTTCTCGATAGTTATGTGATAATTGAACTGTACGGTGGCAATCTTCCACGTTGCCAGCTCGTATGGGGCAGCAGGCAACGGTAACAGCAGCGGCTTTTCTTCCTCAAGGAAGACGCTCAATCTGCTGCCCTCTTTCTTTTGAAATGGTTTGCTGTTCAGTAATGACAGTTTTTCTCTAATTGCCTCGTTCAGCTCATTTAGACTGAAGAACTTCTGATTGCGTAAAGCACCAATGATCCAAGTTGATACGATCTTTACCGATCCTTCAGCATTGGGCTTGTCCTGAATATCTTCAATTGAGGATATGCGCGATTATCTTCAAAACCACATTATCCTCAAAATCAACAAAATTGCTTAAACATGCGGTCGGCTAACATCATGATATTGAAGATAATAATCCGTATATAGTGTTATCCTTTAAACAGCCTGATACAGGCAGAAGGAGGATAACATATGACAAAACTGGAAGCTGTCATCAATACCATTTTGCAGCAGTTGAAATTTAAACTTGCCAATGAAACGTGGGAGTCCAGACGTCGTTACTTCAACCAGATGCTAAAGTGTGCTAAATTGCTTGGCATTACGGAACCATGCGCTAAGCTGTATGATGCATTCATTACAGATGACAATGGTTCGCCGGAACGCCACGCACTGCATGTTCACTGTGTAAGACTGGTTGACGCATTCGCATGTACACAAGCCCGAGATGAACACGGCCTACTGTTCAATGAACCACCACTGCCGGATGATGCCGAAGTCCATGAGTTTTTTCAGGGCCGGGAGTTCCCGATAACAGCAGATGTGTGTATTGATCACCTCATTGTCAAGGCTGATATTGAAATGAGACACCTTCATCTCACAGCTTCTACTATCGGGCAATACAAGCATTCCTGGATGGACATCCGGCGCTATTTTTATGATGCCGGTGTCTCCGGATATGATGAAAAATTGATGAAATGCTTTATCCAAGAGATAAACAAGCTACGTGATAAAGGATCCATGAAGGAATGGAAGTGGAAAATTAACCGTAAAGCGGCACATGTCCTGGTGGAAGTCGCAAATACAGGGCGCTTCTTTTGGAGAATGATCAACCGAGATGTCAGCTGCAACAGCTTAGAGGCGGAATCCATCCGTTCACAGTACCTTGAGTCGCTGGAACAGCGCAATCTCAGCAGATCAACAATCGACCTGTACGATTATGTATTCCGAAAAACCGTGGAGTTTACTGGGATAGAAACACTGAATGATTTACTGTCTCTTTCACCCGAAAAGATCCATCTTGTCATTACAAAGTTTGCAGGTATTTGCAATAGACGGAGCATGGCAACCATACTTCCAATCCTGCGCTCACTATTGGCGTTCTTTCATTCCGCCGACCTGATCAGCAAAGACTTGTCCGGCATTGTAATGGGCGGCTTTGTACAGCGGGGTTCGGTTGCCGCATATATTTCTGAAAAAGATCAGACAAAACTGGTTGCACAGCTGGCTAAAGAGTCTAAACGCACAAAAGCAGTCATCCTTCTTGCCATGCATTTGGGATTGCGTGGTTGTGATATCTGCAATCTCACTTTTCAGGCGATTGACTGGCGAAATGATAAAATTAGGCTGATCCAGAAAAAAACCGGCGAACCTCTCGTGCTGCCATTGCTCCCGGATGTAGGCAATGCATTAATGGATTACATTCTGAATGAGAGACCGAAACGGGCCGACCATTACCCATATATATTCTTACGGAAACAGGCACCTCACAATAAACTATCTTCTGTTTACTCAACCTGTTCCAGACTGCTTGGCTGCCTAGGGATAAAGCCGGTAAACGGTACGGCTACGGGAGTACACCTTTTTCGGTATTCCATCGTACATAAACTTCTGGCTGCTAAAGTACCTCATCAGGTCATTACCGACGTGCTTGGGCACACCTCAAAGGAATCCGACAAGCCTTATCTGTCCATGGAGGAATCCATGCTCCGGATGTGTGCACTGGATCTGTCCGTCATTGGTAAGGTTTCATGGATGGGAGGTGCTTCCGATCACTGATTATATATTTAAAAGCCTCCTTGGTGTCTGCATGAGAGACTTTATCAGCCAGAAAAGAGCATTGGGTTATCCTTACCAGTCTTCAGCTCGAATACTGCATCACTTTGATTTGCTTGCAGCTGAGAAATTCCCAAGAGAGAAAACAATCACACGGGAGATGTGCTCTGCCTGGATCCAATCAAAGCCTGGAGAACATCCAAACGGCCTTTTAAGGAGGGTTACTCCGGTAAGACAGCTTGGCAAATACATGAATGGTTTTGGATACGATGCTTATGTCATTCCAGGCCATATCCCGAATAAGCAAATTAAGTATGAGGCTCACATTTATACGGTTGCCGAATTGAAAGCCTTTTTCAAAGCCATTGACCACTGCCCACCTTCACCGTTTTCTCCGACCAGGCGATATGTCATGCCGGTCATTTTCCGCATGCTGTACTGCTGTGGACTGCGCAGCTCAGAAGCACGCCTGCTGAAAAAAGAGGATGTTGACCTTGCATCAGGAAAGATATCCATCCGGGAATCCAAAGGCTGGAAAGCTAGGATTATATACATGAGCGAAGACCTGCAGGAAGTATGTAGGGAATATGATTCGATCATGGAATCCATGTTTCCAGACAGGCAAGTGTTTTTCCCGAATAAGGATGGAAACTGCTTTAGTAACTCAATACTTGGCAACTGGTTCCATGAATTCTGGGATAAACTGCCTGAATCTGGTGCAATCACAGGAAATCCGGCAAGAGTTCACGATGTTCGGCATGGGTATGCGGTTCACCGGCTGAATCAGTGGGTAAAGGAAGGTCAGGATATAAACGCCCTTTATCCTTACTTGAGTGAATATATGGGGCACTCCAACTATGCCGACACCGATTATTATCTCTCCCTTGTGGAAGAATTTTACCCTGAAATGGAACAACGTCTTTCTTCAGTGAATGATGACATCCTGCCGGAGGTGCATCATGAAGAGGAATGAAATGTACTTTTACCAGTTGCTCCGTGACTTTCTGACCGATTATCTCATAACAAAAAGGAACTTCAGCGACAAGACAGCCAGAGCCTACCGTCAATCATTAAATCTTCTGCGAAATTATCTGCGTGAGGAAAAAAGCATCAGCTTTGATAGGATGGATTTTTCCTGTTTTTCAAGGAGCAGCATTTACGATTTCCTGATATGGCTTAAGAACACCCGGAAGAATTCCGTGCAGACACTTAACTTGAGGCTGTCAGCCATTAAATCCTTCCTGAAATACTGTAGCGAGGAAGATCTGGAACTGATGCCGGTATATCTTGATGTTGCCAGCATCCACGCATTTAAGGGCGGTAAGCGGCTATGTGTTGAGTATCTGACACAAGAGCAGCTGAAACTTTTATTCTCATTGCCAGACATGACAACAAGGCTTGGCAGACGCGACCGTTTCTTTATGATTTTTGCTTATGAAACGGGCGCGAGAATTCAGGAATTGCTTGACCTACGGTTGAGCTGTATTATCCGAAGCGATATCAGTGTACGGGTCAAAATCCACGGCAAAGGGAACAAAACAAGGTATGTCCCTCTTCTTGGATCAACGCTAAAACATCTGGACGCCTATCTTGCAAGCTTCCATAAAGGAAGTCCTCTAGATGCTTTACTGTTTTATACCATCCACGATGCGCAGAAAACACAAATGAAAGCTGGAACAGTCGATTATTTCCTTAAGAAGTATGGAAAACTCGCCCATGAAGCCGATGCTGCTTTTCCAGAAGGACTGCATGCCCATATGTTTCGGCACAGCATTGCAATGGCTATGCATAAAAAAGGGATCCCTATCTCTTACATAAGAGACTTCCTCGGCCACAGCAGCATTGAAACGACGAGCGTTTATTCCTATTCGGATGAAGAAACCATTACAAAGGCATTAGAGTCTGTTAATCTTGAAGGAACCATTGGTAATGCAGTTGCAAAGAAGAAAAACTGGAAGGGCAAGGAGCAGTATCTGCTTGAGTATTGCGGATTAGGTTGATTTATTATTTTCAAAATACGGCGGAACTGCCTTGCAATTTAAGGCAGCTCTGCTGATTTTGAAGATAATGTGGTTTTGAAGATAATCTCTGGGTTTCCTGACCCGGGCCGGTATAACAGCGGTGCCATAGTACTCCGCCATTTCCTGATAGGTCTTATTAATCTCCGGAGAATACCAGGTTGCTTTTTCAACGCCGGTTTTTAGATTGTCAGGTATCAGTATTCGGGTGACACCGCCGAAAAACTTATACATTTTGCAATGGGCGGTGGTCCAGCACTCCTGGTTCTGTGAGAGAAAAGCTTCCACATAGGCGTATTGACTACTGGAAAGGACGCCTACAAACACGTAAGCATCAATAATTTCTCCGGTTTCCCTGTCAACAACCGGGGTGGTTTTCCCCGCCCAGTCTACTTCCAACTGCTCACCTGGCTTGCGGTGAACGTGCATCGTAGCTTTGGTTGTGGTTGCATACTGTTGGTAATGGTAGCAAAACTGGGAATACATGAGTGGGATCTCCTTGTTTACTCGACAGTCCTCGCAGTATTCATTCCATAACAGGCTCAGTGTGACTCCACTTTTGGCCATCTCCTTGTGAATGTACTCGCAGTCTGGCTGCCTTCTCTGGGATGACATCCTGGTTGCATCGGACGTAAACAGTTTCTTCAGTTCTGCATCCGACATTCCGTTGGGCAGCGGCCAATTAAGGCCAAGATCTTGTGACCGATTTAATACGTTTGAGACAGTGTTACGTGAGCAGGCACAGCTTGAGGCTATGCTGCGTTGGCTGATCCCTTGATGGAAAAGCCGAAGAATTTCCCGGTAGTTAGTCATACAATGGTCTCCTTTAGAACGTATTTACACCGCTTAGTGCAGCGCATACATACATTCTACAAGAGATTGGCTCAACTGGCTCTCGGTAACCGGAAGGGTGGCTCAATTTTTCCGGATACGTGGCTCTCACTCACCGGAACAGTGGCTCAATTTGGCCCGGATTATCCAATTGGCGGTGAGAATTCCGCCGTCAGAATTCGTGAGAGGCAACATGGTACCACAGCCAGTCGAACTGGAAAGACAGAATGAGGTCTGTTGTCAAAGAACTGGTAATTCGGTTGGCAAATCTCTGTCTGAACAAAATCGGGAAGTTATTTTTGCGTGATTACTAAGCTATCTCATAGTCTATAATCCTCTTGGGAAATTAGCGCTATGCCATAAAATATGGCAAAATTAAAGGCTAGGTGCCAAGTCCCCCGCTATACGAATAGTGATCGAACTTGGGGCTGCGCAGCATGTTCTTAATATTGAGTTTCTGAAGATGCTATCAAAGCGTATAAATAAGTTCCGAACAGCATTCCTAGAAAAGCAAACAGCCCCAGCACTTTTCCTTCGCCGATCTGTACCAGAACAGTTCCCGGACAAGCTCCCGAAGCAGCCCATCCAACACCAAATAGAATCCCCCCGATGACGGTATTTTTATCAAGAGGCTTTCTGTTTATCGCGATCTCCACGCCTCGGATATCCTTGTTCCCCAGAGCTTTGAGGATTATCATACCTATTGCACCAACAACGATAGCTGTACTCATTAATAGAGCAAGCTTGAGATTCTCCCCCGTGAACATATAGTAAATAAAATTATAATCCGAGGCTCCGGAACGGCTTAGAGTAAAACCAAAGAAGATGCCGGTCAGCAGAAATCCAGTTTTCTTTATTATTTTAGCCACCCCCAAATACTATAAGCCTTATCAGTAGAGTCGTAATCACGCCAAAAAACAGGAAAAACACGGTTGCTACTAGGCTTGATTTTTGTAAGGTTGCGATTCCATGTATACTGTGTCCTGATGTGCATCCGTTTGCCATGCGGGCACCAAATCCCAGTAAAGCACCCCCGCCAAAGAACCACAAAATGTAAAAGATATAAGCCCAATTCAGATTTTCAGTAAACAGTCCCATTTCGGATGTTATGACTGGCATACCTGAAGCGCGGGCTGACAGGAACCCACCAAGTATCATGCCAATTATAAAAATAAACCGCCAGTTGAACCTATTTTTATATGTTTCCGAATTCAGCCACTTCAGCTTTGTTGACGGAGCTATGATTTTAAGGAAATTGCCGTATCCTGTGGATACGCCCAGCGCTGTGTTAAAAAAATAGTACATAAAAGGTACCAGCAGCCCGATAGCTATTCCCCCAAGCCACCATGGCCAGAGATCAACGAACAGGAAGTCCACAACTCTCATCTCCTACCGTAACCGTGGGATGACCGAGGGCCGACCAGGCTGTCGTGCCCCCGATTACATTAATGACGTTCTGTGTGCTGCTCATGTTGAGCATTAAACTGGCTGCAAGGAGTGACCTATTGCCTGAGTTGCAGATAAAGGCTACTGGCTTGTCGCCCTCCAGGGCAGTATACATTTTTCTGACATCCGGCGCAGGGATGTGGGACGTGCATTTGATATGTCCGAGATCCCATTCGCTTTTAAGCCTGGTGTCGATAAGTAATATTTCTCCTTTTTCATACCGTTCCTTTGCTTCAGTGACTGAAATGCTCTCAAGCCTAGCAGTTTCAAGACCGCTTGCGGCATAGGCGGACATACCGCCGTCAAGATAACCCACAATGTTATCAAGGCCGACGCTGTAAAGCGCTTTGAGCACCGCGGACATGTCTTTCATATTTTCTAAAACAAGAAGGATTGGTTTATTGGGCGGCAAAACCCAACCGGAAAAAGTCGCAAAATTTCCCTTAATGCTCAGACCGTAAGCCCCCGGAATATGAGCTGCTCCAAATGCAAGCTGATCACGTGTATCAACTACGACATAGCCTGTACGGCTGAGTTTTAAGAAATCCTCCGGCGAGTATCCGATAGGGTTTCTCAATTTTGAAATTGCAGGTGCCCCTTTTCTGTTTATCTCGGAGCAACGGGAAAAATGATCGGGTGTCTCAGGCATTCCTTCCAGGAAGCTCTTAATGAATTCTCCCTCAGGATGTTTCAACATGGCTGAATTATGAATCTTTTCTGTACCGATTGTGGAAGAAAGCTTGGAAGAGAGGACTTTGCCGCAAAGAGATCCTGCACCGTGTGCCGGATACATCTCGATATTGTCTCCGAGTTTTTCCAATCTTCGAAGGCTTCTATAAAGTTTTGAGGCAAGTTCTTCCTTGATATCCGGGAACAGATCCGGTCTTCCCGCATCGCCCACGAGAAGGGTATCTCCTGTAAAAGCCAGAGCGGGTTCCCTGCCCCTTTCAAGGTCAGAAACAATATACACCGAACATTCAGGTGTGTGCCCGGGAGTATCAAGCATCTTTATGAGCAGCGTATCTATCTGTATTTCTTCCTCATCCTTAACGGCGTAATGTTCAAACTCCGCATTTGCCTTTACGGTAATGTATATTATTGCGCCTGTCAGCTCTCTCAGCTCTATATGCCCAGATACAAAATCTGCATGAAGATGCGTTTCAATAATCCCCTTGATAGGGAGGCCCAATGAGTCCGCAATTGCAATGTACTGCGTAACCTCCCTGGCAGGGTCTATAACAACGCAAGCGTTTCTTCCTCCAACAACATATGAGCAGTGCGCAAGTCCGGGAGTATAAATTTGTTTGAATTCCATCTTAATAACCTCCAATGGTTATCCATTTGACTCAGGTTGAGAAAACCCTTATATTTATGGCATGAGAGAATATCCGATGACATTTGATGAGTTTATCAAGCAATTTATGACAGAAGAACAATGCCGGGACTATCTTTACAGTTTAAGATGGCCAGATGGGTTTGTCTGTCCAAAACGTGAACTGCATACAACGGCGTGGCCTGTGAGAAAAGTCTTGTATGAGTGTTCTGCCTGTGGTCATCAGGCATCTGTAATAGCTGGCACGGTTTTTCAAGATACCAGAAAGTCTTTGAGAGAGTGGTTTATAGCCATATGGTGGATGACCACGCAAAAGAATGGGGCAAGTGCAAATGGCTTACAGCAGGTTCTGGGTCTTAGGAGTTATCAAACGGCGTGGACTTGGTTGCACAAAATCAGAACAGCTATGGTCAATCCGAATCGTGCAAAATTATCGGGTGATGTTGAAGTTGATGAAACCTATATTGGCGGGCTAGAAACTGATGGCAAACGCGGCAGAGGAACTGAAAACAAGGTTCTTGTTGCTATAGCTGTTGAACTCGTGACCAAAATCCCAGGAAAAAAGGGAAGGAGGACTATGGGACGAACTCGTATAGAAGTAGTGAAGGACGCTTCCAAAGAGTCATTGCAGTGGTTCATCAGAGATAATATTGAGCAAGGCAGCACCATTATAACTGACGGTTGGTCTAGCTATGCATCTATTGGAGAAGCTGGGTACAATCACATCGTTCCGAAAAAATACGAGGTCGCAGATGAAAAAAATATGATGCCCCATGTACACTTGTTAGCGTCGCTCCTAAAGCGATGGCTTCTCGGAACTCATCAAGGCGCAGTTCAAGAAGAGTATATTCAGGCTTATTTAGACGAGTATGTGTTCCGCTTTAATCGCAGGACTGCTGCAAAAAGAGGGTTGTTATTCTATCGCCTACTGGAAAACGCTATGCAGACTTCTCCGACAACCTACAAAGACCTGATAAATCATGATTTTTAGTATTTATATTTACCTGAGTGAAGTGGATAACCATATAACCTCCTATACTTTCATTGAATTTTTTAGCGCCATACAGAGTAGATGACAAACGCAGAGACAGAGCCAGCAATGACAGCAATAGCGGCGCCGGTTGCGATAAAGCTCTTTCGCGGGAAATCCATGCTGTTCATCACGACGATTGTTACTTGATTTGAAGGTATAACTAAACCCAGACTGGCACCTGCGGCAACGGCCATCAGAAGAGCGTCGGGAGCGAACGGGACAGCGCCTGTTCCCCAAAGCGCAACAGCAACGGGAGCCATCAAAACAGCGGCTACGGAATTATTGAGGATGTTTGCGAAAACCGCTGTAACGAAAAGAAATACCATTATCAGCAAAAAAGGCGAGAGTGACAGGAACACAGGGCTTATAATGTTTACCCCTGCGTTTAATGCACCTGTTTCTTCAAGTACGGCTGATATCCCAAACATGCTGCCCAAAAATATGATCATAGGGATATTGATATTTGTGAGCGCGGTATTGTAGCCTAAAACACCGGAAAATAGCCAGATAAGTGTTATGATCCCAAATGCGACAGAGGGGTGAACAAGCCCTATGCTGGTAAGGATGATAATTGGAACAAGAGTTAAAAGAACTATAAGGCTTTTTTTTCGGTTCTGTGGAGTTTCATTTTCTGTTACTATCTCCTTATCCTCTATGTTCCGGCTGCTATAGCTAAATTTCACCTTTTCTATTGGCCGACGACCGCAAATACGGCAGATAAAGAGAACGATAATACCCGAGAACAGCATGGCAAGTCCATGAAGTGAAAAGTCAAACATCTTGAACGACTCTCCCAAAGCATCGAGACGATAGGCGGAAACGATTAGATTGGAGGCCGTTCCTATAAGTGTTAAAGATCCTCCGAGTATTGAAGCATAGGCAATAGGGATTCCGAAAGCCGAGTGAGGAATTTTTGCTCTTTGCGCCATTCTTTTTGCCGTCGGAAGAACAATCCCTATAGCTCCAATATTATTCATAATTGCCGAGATGAAAGCGGTCGAAACAAATACTGCAAATATCTGATTTTGATGTTTATGTATCCTGGCCGCGATTTTTTTCCCAAGTCCGGAAAGAAGCCCCGACTCTACAATCCCGGCACTCATAATAAGCACTGTGACAATGGTGAAAAGAGCTGGGGAAGAGAAGCCAGAAAAGAGTTTTGACGGCTCTCTCAGGCCTAAAATACCAAGCAACAGAAGTCCTCCGAAAGCTGTCAGATCATATCTGATTTTGCCGGACACTATGGAATACAAAACAACAAAAAGTACAATCCAAGTCACAGTCTGTTCCCAATTCTCTATAAAACCGATTAAGCCCACCTCCCGTTTCTCAACTATCATTTACCGGAACACCTACTTCACCACAAGAGATCTTAATCCTAGGCTTCAAAAAATTTCAAAACAATCTGTATTCGTTCCTTTCCATCAGGGAACATTTTCCCATTTTGTTCCGCTACAATTCCTCTTTCAGGATCGTCAATTACTTTATCGTAAGCCTGAATCCTTTATTGTAAGCCTTTAGCAGCTACTTTTCGGCCACACATGTGACGAAAAAAGCTCTTGCGTAGCGCAATGCGGTTTGCCTGCTGCAGGCAGGCAATTCAAGATTTAAGTTTTTTGAGTTTCGTTAGCAATTTGCATCATGCTCTGTGATAATTTCACAAATCAAGACAAGCTCGCCTAAGCTTTTTTGGCGGATTCCCGAAAAAGCGACGCTTGCGGCTATTGAGCCTTATTTACGAGAAAGCAAGCGAGGCGTAGATTCGTTGAAACCTTACAAACCACGGGCAATGCCTCCCGAAATTTAATTTGTGACGCCAAGGCAATCAGATTCTGGATGACCATGCGAATCCGCCTGCGCTGCGTTTTTTTGCGCAGCGGCGCGTCTGATACTTTTAAGCTCTCTTGACCGATGAAACGCAGTATGTTGTACGCGGCTAACCCTAAATGCAACACTAAATTGTTGGTCGC
>Ga0209316_100283_pt1 | contig 18014 bp, 22 predicted proteins | sample 3C3metaG_FD_184150 | JGI IMG/M metagenome (GOLD analysis project Ga0209316, IMG submission 184150) | Freshwater bacterial and archeal communities from Indian Creek, Illinois, USA - 3C3 metaG (SPAdes) (version 3) | ecosystem: Environmental > Aquatic > Freshwater > Unclassified | place: USA: Indian... | reverse complement strand
ACCCGAAAACCCTTGCCACTGCTACACCTTAGGCACTAAAAAGAGGACTTTGTATACACAAGTCCCCACCCCTTTAGGCAAAATGTATACAAGCCACCCAAAAAACCTAGTAGCCATCTGCTTCTTGACTGTAAACAAAAAATGAGCAAAGTCTGTATACACCCGAAAACCCTTGCCACTGCTACACCTTAGGCACTAAAAAGAGGACTTTGTATACACAAGTCCCCACCCCTTTAGGCAAAATGTATACAAGCCACCCAAAAAACCTAGTAGCCATCTGCTTCTTGGTTGTAAACATATTCGGACGCTTTGTTCTCCTGTAGCGGTAAAATCGCTGCGGGGGAAGACGCGGATGGCCTTTAGGCCTCTAGCGGCTGGAGGAGTAGCGATAGAGCGGAAAGAGAACAGGGCGTCTTCTCCGTCCGAAGCACGATGTCCGTGTCCGCAGACAATAGGACTGGGTGCGGAGGTTAGTGCCACTTCTCTGCATCTAGCGATCTGAACGATCAACTCGTTTCTCGCGGGTACCTACGTGCTCGTGCTCCGCAATAAGCTTGCGGGTAACACCAACAAAGCCGTCTAATACAGCGGGATGGGTTCCCACCGAGTATTGGAAAACACCCATGTCTACTTCCTGGCTACTACGTCCGTCAGGAGTGTACTGTCGAGGCAAAAGAGTTTGCTTCGCCCATCTCTTGTTATCCTCGCCAAAACGTCCATCGTGTTCTTTCATCTGCAGAGTGGCCGAGAGCACCCATACCACGCGCTCCGTGCCATACTCCGCAACAACCTTGCGGCTCGCGGTCTGCAGGTCATACCTGTAAAGCGCGTGGTTGCTTTCTTGTATGGCTTTTTCTATGGCCCGTGCGCATTCTTCATTGAGGTTTTGACTCTCCCTATATCTAGCAACCTCGTCGTTAGCTATCGCTTGCTCAAAACCTTCCCTATACACTTTGTGCTCCATCTTCTTTGCCTCCTCCGTTTCTAAACCACCAGCCCGGCCTTCTTTGCCTCAATCTCTGCCACCTTAAGAAATCCCCGCGCATTGGCGAAGCGTGGGTCCTTAACCAGCACAGTCGTAGGATGAAAATTACTTAGCACTTGTTCTAACGCAACGGCCCCGCCACCCGCGAGAAACACGGTGTGGAAAAAGTTTATCTTGTTCCCCCATACCGTTTTCAACCTATCCTTTATCGCTCGCCCTAGCTCCTGCTTAACCGCCTCTAGATCGCGGTTTAAGTCCACTACATGTCCCTTGTAGACAAGGCTGCCATTCTCCACTAGCCGTATCTGCTCGGCTAAGTCCAACTTCGTGCCCGTCCGGCTGGTGAACAGCTTGTCGGCTGCCGTCTGCATCTGGGACATGCCGACCGGAATAGTGCCAGAAAGATCCTCTCGTAGCACCAGCCGATCCTCTACGAGAAAGACAATAAAATCGGTTGTCTTAAAGCCAATATCCACCAGTCCGAGGTAGCTTCCCTTCGTCAGGTACCGCTGTCTATCGTCCCAAATGGTGTGGTAAACAGCCCCCGCCGCCTGCGGAAAGACAGTCGTTTTGGCGAAAGAGATTTGCTTTGAGCCACCACCGTCCTTGTGGCTTACGGAAAAATTCAACCGTCCTAGCATCTGCCTAAACTCGTCCCGCTTGTGGATGTACTGCTCCAACGGGAGACCAGTTACTAAGTGTACCGGAGAGGTGTTCTGGGGAAAGAGCAGCATTCCCGCCGCCGCCAAGAGGGCCTTGGTGTTCGGATGCGTCATCTTGTCCTCGTCAAAAGCAAAAGAGACATTCTTGCCCTCCCGCCGCGCGAGATCCCCCGCAAAAAACTCCCTCTTCCCCTCACTATCCGAGACAACCAAGTGAAGATTACCCGCCGCCTCAACCGCGTGATTTCCGAACAATCCCGACAAAGGCCTATCATATGCCTCTCCCACCAAGGAAGGAAACGAAACTGTCCTGCCGACCTCGTTAACCCCCTTGACATACCCATAGCCTAAATCAAGCCCAATTTTGAACACGCAGAGCCTCCCCTTTCCTTCTCAAAAACTCTAATACTGGCCGCACTACCTGCGGATCAAATTGGCTTCCCGTACCCGCCTCTATCTCCTTAATGATGTCCTGTGCCCCCAATCTCCCCGCATAATGCCTTCCCTCCGTCATCGCGTCCAGCGCGTCACACACCCCTATAACACGAGTCAAGAGGGGTATTTCCTCCCCCCTTAGTCCGTCGGGGTATCCCCCGCCGTCCCATCGCTCGTGGTGGTGCCTGACCGCCAGAACAACCTCCTCCGAAAAACCCCTGTGCGCTAAAAACTCCGCGCCCTCTGCCGAATGCCTTTCCATGACCGCCTTTTCGTCTCGTGCAAGCCGTCCATTTTTCCACAAACACTGTCGCGGTACGAAAAACTTGCCTATATCATGCACCAGAGCTGCCTGTAGGGCGTCGCGCATTTTATGTGGGGCTAAAACCCATCTTTGCGGTTACAAGGCCGCAGAGGAATGCTGTGCCGCTATGGTGCCATACTACATGTTCCGTGTACAGCCGCGCGTGTTCCGCATCAAAAGCTCCTATAGAATAATCGTGTGGGAGGAAACCCTTTTTTTGTACCGTGATGATCTTGTGGCCCTGCAAAATAGAGAGAGCCGCCGAATAATTCCTCCTTACCAAAACAATAACCCTCCGAGTGCTCCCACAACTACTGCCGGGATAAAAGGCAGCGGTTGCCGCGTCTTGCGTAAAAGTAGAGAGTAGCAAATAAACACGACACAAGCCACAACAAGGGTAAACCAAATCCCCATCGCATCTCCGACCGCCATCGCGCTTAGAATTTTCACATCAGCACCTCCAATCCCGCCAAAGTTCCAAAATACGTAGAGCACACCAAACAAAAGTAATGGAGATAAAACAGCCATAGGAAAGGGCGGCCTCGTTAAGGCCACCCTGATTAATGAACCAAAAAGAAAAAGCGCAGGGTATAAATTTCTAACCTGCATCTTCTTAAAATCTTCCACCGCCGCAAAAAACAGCACCCCTAAAGTTACCACGTCTAGTACAACCACCATCAGGATTAACGGCTCTGCTCGCGAGTCTGCTTCTGCATAGGCCGCCCAACATTCATGGTCTTATCAAGTTTTGCTAGGTATTCGTTGTGGCCGTAGTAATTGGCGCTCCTATAGGTCTCAAGATAATGTTGTCTCGCAAACGCAGGGCATTTCACAAAGCCAAAATCATTAACATAATACGCCTCAGTCTCTTTATTCTTAAAGTTAAGGACAATGATATCGCTTACCGAAAGGGAGTGCCCTGCAAAATCCGAGGGCTTGTCTATGTTGAATATCGTATAAATTTCGCCCAGCGTCAAAGTGGGGTCAATTTCCATGGCATAGACCTTGCTGTAGTTTTTAAACTCCGGTTTCTCCCCTTGGCGATGCAAGCTCTCTATACTCTCCCAACGCCTATATCTATTCGCTTCTCCGTCCATGAGTTGGTAAATGGTCAGATTTGCTGTAAACACCTCAGATGATGTGCGCATTCGTGTCTCCTTTCTTAACTTGAAGGGGAGCTTCACGCCCCCCTTCGCTTCACCTTAAGGAATTGTTATCGTGCCCACTCGGGCCGCAGCGCGTATTAATTCTAGAGGCCCTTGGTCTCTCCGTTGAGTGACCACTATGCCGTTTACGGGAATCTCCATGAAGATCTTTAAGGTCTCCCCTCCCGCAAAGTCCAGCCAGATATCGAGTGTGGAATTGGCCTGTCCGGGGTTAGTGTAATTGAAGTTCATTAGAACTCTCCCAGGTCCTGCGGACAGAATCTGCGGATGCACGAACATCTGCCCCATTCCCTGATAACGATTCAGAACATGCACCGCACGTACCCCTGTAACGGTTCGATTCAGGCTATACGTGAGAGTGAGCGTCATATCATGGGTTTTATCCCGAGGTCTCCACAATCTAGTAAGGACGTACTCCCTGTCTCTTTCAACCGTGATACTCCCTTGAAGGGATTCATAGTGTCCTGAAGGCACCCATACAGATCGCACCTCCGTTACTGCGGGAATGAAAATAGCTGGAGTGACCACCACATCGCGCCATTCGCCTTGTGCGGGCATCGCTGGAGACGTCTCCACCCACGAGTGCGCAAGAATCGGAGGGATCCATGCGCTGACAAGCCGCGCGGGAACAACCTCCGTTGTTTGCTGCGCATACCTCGCCGGGATAGCTTCCGCCACTCGCACCGTCTGAGTGGTAGTCACGGACGGTATGAATGTGCTCTCCCAGCGACCAGGGTCAACTTCTGTTTCATGCCACTCATACCTCGCCGGAGTAGCATCTACCCACACCCTTTCCGTCACCGCATCCACGTGTACCGGACGAAGTTCATACCTCGCCGGGATAGCTTCCGCTACGCGCACTACCTGAGTTGTGGTGACCGCAGGAATATGGAGAGCCGGAGTGATCACCACATCGCGCCATTCGCCTTGTGCCACACGTGCGGCCACGGACGGAGAGGTCTCTACCCAGCGCCGTTCGGTAACGGCGGGTACATGGACCGTGATTCTTTCCACCCGTGTCTCCCACATTCCGGGCGTAATGACCGTCCAACCGCCCTGTCCTAGCATGAACGTGGGCAGCTGGTGATGAGCAGGCATCTGTGCACCGGTAAATCCATACACAGACTCTCGCCAAGACGAGGTTTCTATTGTCCTAAGTTCATCTCGAGCGGGTATTAAGACAACATTCTGCCAGCCTCCTTGCGCGGGGCGGGCGGCGACAGCTGGAGACGTTTGTACCCAGCGCCTTTCAATTACGGACGGGATTGTCCTAGCAGGTGTAACTACTACTGTCCGTGTTCCATATTGCGCAGGGATTTCTGGCGCTACTTGCACTAGGCGCATTTGGGTAGGGGTAGGCACCCAAACGGTCTCCGATCTGCCAGGGGACACTTCCACAAGCCTGTTTTCGTACCTCCCAGGTAGGGCGGGTGCAACCTGTACCCATTTTCCCATGGTCAGAGGAGGTATCCACCTCCATTCTGTCCTTCCTGGTACAAGTTCAATGGTTTGCCAAAAGCCTTGTGCAGATTGTTCGGGCACAGCAGGAGAAAGCTCGACCCAGCGAGTATCAGTAACTGGAGGTATCCAATAAGGAATCCAAATGATGCGCATGTTGCCGAATTCATCTTCTTCCCATCCCCAAGAGCCACCCCATCTACCGGGAGAAACTTCAATCGTCTGCCAGCCCCACTGGGCCGGTTGCGCTGGTCTTGCGGGGGATGTTTCCACCCAGCGAGTATCGGTGACTGGGGGTATCCATGTGCTCTCCCAGCGACCCGGATCAACTTCTACCGTGTGCCATTCAAACCGCGCGGGTTCTGCGGGGAACCATACAGGACGAACCTCAACTACCGGGGGAATCCAGACAGTCTGCCAGCTTCCTCCTTGCGACGGCAAGAGCCTTTCCACGAAGCGCCCCGGAAGAGCGGGCGCAACTTGTATCGACTGCCCCATGGTCAACAGAGGTACAAAGCGCCATTCTGTACTTTCCGGTGTTACTTCTTCTCTGATCTCATAAACCGCGGGGACTGCATCGGCAACGCGCACCAAGCTAGTCTCGGTGATTGGAGGTATAATGGTGTCCTCCCACCTCCCGGGAGAAACTATTTCAGTTCGCCATACACCCAGTGCAGCAAGCGCCGGAGCAGTCTCTACCCATCGACGCTCGGTTACGGCTGGAATTGTTCTAGCTGGCGCAATCTCAACTACCCTGTTTTCCCAGCGTGATGTGTCAACCCATATGCGCCCTATTACAGGGCCATCCCGCCGCTTTAGCCAGGTCGTTTCACCAACGTTGTCCGGGAGGACGCTGCCAAGCAGGAACAAGACAGCAACCAAAATCTTAAATATACGAGATTTTCTAATACGTCTCCCCCCCCCCTGTGAAATTGGCTAAAGTTAATTTCGCACTTTTCGCGGCGTAGCCACACTCGATGAAGATACCCCCCCAAGTGTGGCACGGACAAACACCTCCCCGTTAAGTATTTCTATTGTGAAAGATGCCTGTGGAATTTTTGCCCGCGTGAAGGTTGATACTGCTATAGCGTGTGCGGCCTGCTCGTCAAGGATATGTACCCCCATGGCCAATGCGTCGCGATCAAGCCCCACCATCGAGACGTTGACCGCTATCTCATCACACAGCCGCGTTAGCTGGCTGCGGGCGGCCACTCCCGTAGATATCTGAGATGTTGCCGCTAGGAACAGAAAAGCTACCCACATAAGAAAGAGGAGAGCCAGAAGTACTGCCTCTCCCCGTGTGTCCTTGTGCAACCGTCTCATGGGCTGTCCACCAGCCACAGCGAACTAGATGCTCTCGCCGTATGTGCTCTCCCGCCAAGAAGTAAAAAGGTGTACGATACCTCCACCGTCAGGACTTCGCCTCTGTTATCCAGCGTGGTACTTGCAGCAAGTCTATCTCCCATTTGCCATCCCGCCACACCCTCCCCAAACCTCACGACAGCAGTTAGCGCGGATTGCTCCGGGAACGGTGAACGCGCCCCGACACGCGCACCTTGTAGTGCCGCCTCGCTCACCCACGTCTGCATCGTAGTGGCAGTCGAGACATCCACCATCGCTCCCAGTAGCAAGAGGAGAATCGGGATGAGCGCCGCCACACTGAGCATCTGCGAGAAAGCGCGGCTGTCTCTCCTCAGCGCATACATTACTAAGGTGCAGGTGTGCCTATGGTGGCAAACAGCGTCTGTGCTCTTGCGAGGACGGCTGTAACGATGGTACTAACGTTTGTCCGAATGACGGGGCTTACAACTGTGATTATGCCAGCTGTGATAGCAATCAGCCCAACAGCAGCCAGTAGTTCGCTAGAAGCACCCTTCTTGCAGCGCAGAAAGCTTGTTGCCTTCAAGTATCCCTTGTTCACTATTTTTATTAACATATTCATCCAGTCCTTTCTTTTCGGTAACTGCTTGGATTCCTAGGGGGCTCCTATAGTCGCGAATAGCGTCTGTGCTCTTGCGAGGACAGCGATAACGATATTACTGACGTTTGTCCGGATGACGGGGCTCACAACGGTGATTATGCCAGCTGTGATAGCAATCAGCCCAACAGCAGCCAGTAGTTCGCTGGAGGCTCCCTTCTTACATGCGAAAAGCTTCCTCCCATGGATACACGCCTTGGTGATTATACTTGTTAACATTTGCTTCCTCCTTGTTTTTAGAAAATATCCAACAGACCACCCAGTGAGAAAACGAACGGCAGTGAAAAAATCACGATAATCGGCAAAAAATAACCGAGGAATATGGGGAAAAAGAGGGCATTGTCCATCCTACCGGCCCGCTCAATCCGTTCGTTACCCCTTACCTCTTCGATCTCCTCTAGAAACTGCTTCAGGTAATGCTGTGTGTCCCCTCCTCCCATTTCTCGTCCCGTTACAACAAGCGCCATGAACCGTTGAAAATACATGCTTAAACTGTTCTCGGCTGTTAGCGTAAGCGCGTCTTTAACCGACTTTCCCGCGTCAATCTCGCTTTGCGCCTCGTACAACAGCCGTCCTACCACCCCCTTTAAATTTTTTGAGAGGTGGAAGAGAATGTTTTCCACGCTCATGCCCACCTCTAGACCGCTAACGAACATTTCTACTGCAACTGGCAATTCGCCGTCCTTCAGGAAAGAATCTTTATATTCCTCAATCGGACGGCGCCAACTGGTGTAAAACAAAATGGCTCCACCAAACGAAAGGAGTGCGAAGCTCATTGGGTTCAGCCCACCAGTTACTAGGCCAATCCCGGCGACTAAGAGCATCAGTGCCACCGACCCCACAGCCGTCGTCACCAGTTCACCGACATGCCCAATGTGAAAGCCCACCAACGCGATCCCGCCCACCGCCCGCAGTTCTCTCTCCCACAACTCCATGGTCGCTCTCGGTAGGCCCATCCGCTCCAAACGACGCGCAGAAAAAATAGGTTTCATCGGCTCATCTCCAAGTCAATCTTCCGTAGCACATACAGCGTGGCTGCCGCGAACGCTAAAATGGCCATCGTTACCGCAGTCCTGCCAAGCGGCGAGGAATAAAACTCCACAAACTGCGGACTCGACATCATGGTAGACACCGTCATGAACAGCATCACCCCTCCCATACTGACCATCAAGGATTTTGACTGCGCCGTCTGCGCGTAAACCCTGTTAGCCATCTTAATTTTAAGCGCCAGCCTCCCCGCCGTTCTCGCACACATGGCTGATAGGTCTGACTTGATCCTCACCGCAAACAAGGCACAATCCACCCACGAAGCTATAGGAACGCTTGGAATTTGCCTTATAGCCTGCAACGCCGTCTCCGTGCTTTCACCACTCTGCATGCCCATTACCACGCGGTCGAGGTAGTGTTTCAGAGGCATCTCAGCCTTCTCCGCCGCCCTCATGAAAGACGGCTGGAAAGCGGGGATGACTGTTAGGTGGAGACTAAGCGACATCATAAAGTCCCTAAACTGCGTTTCGAGCAGCCTTGTCCGACGCATAGACAAAGCATCCAGCAGGTACTTGCCTACAGCCCAGACAATCACCGGGAGAAGGAACGCCAGCAATGTATAGCCGTAATAGATTGCCAGCGCACAGAGAGCGACGGTTAAGAGCACAAACCACAAAGCCAAGTCCTCAGGATCGGACTCGCTTCCCGCGCCCACCATTCTTTCCCTGAACGCGGCGATTGTTTTATCCATGCCGAGCATCCTGCCGACCGAGAAATACCCCCGTTTTTTTACAGTGCGTAAGCAATCAAGCCGCAACTTGATTCCCGTCTTCTGCTGCTCAAACTGTGCGGCAACAAGAAACAGCAATAGAAAAAGTGAAAGCCCGGATAACATGGCAATCAGCATCTCAACATCACATCCCTGATCCCATACTCGCCGTCAGCATCTGTGCCGGTTACTTCCACAACTTCACCCAACGCCCAGCCCGCCCTGTTTCCTAGAGAGTCTTCCGTGACTTTAAGAAAGACCAAAACATCCGCCGCACGCGAGATGAGGCGGCGTACAATCTTCCCATCAAGGTTTTGATGCTCTTGGATCAGCATTTCCAACCGCAGGAGCGCATCCAAACACCCATTGGCGTGGATCGTGGTCATAGACCCGCGGTGTCCCGAATTGAGCACATGCACAAACTCGTACCCGCTGATCGGCGTGCGAATCTCCGTTAAAATGATGCGGTCGGGATCAGCCCTGAGACAATCGCGCAGGATGGTCGAATACGTTATTTCCTTCGCCTCCCCGCCGCCCGCTCGTGTCTTAAAGTAATAGACATACGGCAACGAAAGCTGAATCTCCCGGGTATCTTCCAATACCGCCACCACATGCTTTGGTTGAATTTCAAAGCCCAAAGCGTTTACAAAGGTGGTCTTGCCTGCACCCGTCTCTCCCGCAACCACGATATTTTTGCGATCCTTGACCGCCTGTTTGAAATACTCCACCATCGGCTCTAGCCCAGAGACACTGCCCGCAAGCTCGTCTAACGTGGTTTTAAGGCGGTTGTGTTTTCGGACGATCACTACCGGCTTCTCCGACTGCGGAGGAATGACCAAGAGCGCCCGCGAACCGTCATACAACTCTGCGTCTTGCGACGGAGTGCTGACAGTAAGTGATTTGTTAAGGGGGGCTAGGATGCGGTCTTGTAGGATACGAACCGCCTTCTCGTCCTGAAAATGCTCGTCTGCATCTGTCTTCACCCCCCGCTTCTTAAACATAATCCGCGTACCTAGAACGGAGATGTCCGTTATGTCCGGGTCTTCCAAATGTTTTTCGAGTATCCCCAAGCCATACAAACGCTGATATAGGAGATCGCTGTATTCCTCCAGCCTCCCCATTTCATATGGATACCGTCGCCGGAGCAGTTCCTCAGTTTCAGCCCGCAGCGCACTTTTCACACCGGGTTTGCCGTGGTACTTAACCATGTGCTCACGCAAGTCGACGGCCAGTAGATCCACGTCAATACCACTGTTGAATTTTTTAGCAAGTTTGTTAAGGCTCAATCGATCTCACCCACCAACTTAGCGAGTCTCGCGTCCCTATACCCAGCGAAGCGTCTAAAGTCGGGTATGCGGCACACCGTCGGGAACGGGAATTCGGCCACCGCAACGTATTTCGAGGCCGCAAAGCCCATTCGGTTAACCACAAGCCCCGCCCGATCTAAATCCGCAAACCCATTCCCCTGGAGGTAATCCACCATTCCAAGCACCCGCGCCACCGACGCAATACTTTCATCGGTGACCAAGAACAGCCTGTCTGCTGCTCTAAGTGCCGCCACCACGCTCTCCGTCAGGTAGGACTGCGTGTCTAGAATCACGTAATCATAGCGTTCCCGTAAGTCGGCGATGATGGATGCCACTGCCCCGTGTGATGCCAGTTCGGCGTCGTCCGGGAAGCCTCCCGTCAGCACGTCAAAAGACTCCTGCGCCGGGCACTGGATACTCTTCTCCAGATTCGCCCCCTGTGTCAGCGCCAAGCCCTTCGTCTCCACCTCTAAAATCGTCGACATATCGCCGGGAGTAAAATCCACTTCCACTACCACCACCTTATGCTTGCACGATAAAACCCTAGCTAGTGCTAGGGTCAGTGTCGTTTTTCCGACTCCACCTTTGGGACTATATACAGTTAAGACCTTTCCCAAGCTCCTACCTCCTAACCACCTTGAAGGATCGCGTAGAAAGAAATGGCACAATGTCCAGTAACAACGCGCCATCTGCCTCAAGTACAAGATGAACATCTCTTTCCGCATTGGACAGCCCGACGACCGTAAACCCATCAAGTAGCCGTGAGACGTCCATGCCAAACACGGCTATAGCCACCTCATCCCCAACAATAACTCCGGCGGCCTCCTGCATGGGCACAGTAATCGTTAAAAATCCGTTCCCCGGGTGAGGTAACTTTCTTTCCCTGCCCACCGCCGCTAATGGTACAAGATCCCCAGCAACCCTGCCGATGGTGACGGTTTGGCCGACGATATCTTCCTTCGTCCCAGCGAGGCCTGTCACCTGAAACGCAGCCACGGGTATCCGTTCTGTCCGTAACATCCCCGCGGAGACAATTGTCCCAACCGCAATGTCCTGTGCCGCGACCACCACTTGCCGCGTCTGGGTCTGTCCTTCTAAAAACAAAAATACGGTTAACGCGAAAACGATACCTGCGATTATGGCTATTTTTATAGTTTTTTTCACACTAAGCCTCCATTCCGTACTTTAGTTGTCCCGAGAAGTTTTTCTGACCATACGCGAGGGGTCGATTATCCTTGCTGGCAGAGCGGCCCTAGACTCTTCGGTCCTGACCTCCAGCGTTACCCGCACATGCCCACCTCCTGAAAGATTTTCGTGATCAATATGGTGTACTAGCCATCCTGAAATTACCACGGGGTCCAAATCAATAAAGCTCCCGTCCCTGAGCCCACGAGGGGTTACAGTAACGTCCACCCGATCCCCAACAAATAGTTTAGCGGCATCCTCACTAGGTACACCAAAAGTAAGGAGACTGTATCCCCACCGTGGCATTGTCCTTACCGGTGGCGGCGTTTTCGTCGTCACAGCAGACGGCCTGACAATCTCCCCCTTGGCAATCCTCTCCCGCGCGTAGTTGCCAAGGATATCTTGTAGGGAATGCATTGCCCCTTCGGGAACCTGATCTACACGCCAAAGCTTTAAGATGGCCATTCCGTCTCGGATGGGCATTCCAGGGCTAAGGTTGATGGAGGCAATTGCCACCCAAGTGAACCTTGCGGCAACGCGAGGATACCCCCACACTCCTGCGATTACGAAAGCGGCTACCAACACGAGAGCGAGAATGGTTTTAAGAACTTTCACAAAAATGGCCTCCTTTTCCTAGGGGGGATAATATCCACTGTTTGTATGGATCGCGGCATTCGTAAGCGGTTTTGGTGGGGACATGCTTCGCCATCCAGACCCTTTTCAGGCTCTGGCGCTATCACTGTCTGGCACGGTCACCTAACGCTGGGGGATTACTCAACCCCGCTTAGATGAGCCGATTTACAGGAGAAAATCTGATGACCCTCGGGTGTATCTCTAAAGTGGGCTGAGAGGGAAATAGTGCATCCCTCGCCTAACACCGTAGAACATATACGGATTTTTCGTTGGCGTCGGTTAAGGTCAATAATCTTGTGCTCAAGCCCAGCGAGAGGGCCATTATGTATTTTAAGCTGCGGCGTAGTCTCTAGCTCGAGGGGGAGTAGCGGCATATTGTTCGGAGTTAGCCGCCTTATAAATGCGGTTTCATCCTCGGTCAATTGCATTGGCCTCCCGGGATTCAACCAGCGAAGCACCCCCGCTACCGCCTTGACGTTGTAGTACAACTCGTCATTCATGGGGCTATCCACAAACACATAACCCGGCATCATCACCCGCAGCCTATCTAGCCACCGCCCACCAAAACGCTCTATTCTCACCACCGTAGGGAGCCGCGCGGCGTAACCTTGATTCCCTATTTCACTCTGGACATCGGCTTCTTTACCCGACATGCACTGCACTACGTACACCTACTTCCACCTCCCTGCAAAATATCCTTCAAAAACTTTTGTCTAATGTTGCCATATAGATTGATATCACGGTCCATTTAACAGCCAGTAGGCAGCTCTTTCCCTCTTGCGGCTACTCACATCAGAGCGACGCGACAGGCCAACTAGTACGACATGCACGGGACACATTTCTAGCACCCTGTCATACACTCTCATTTGCATACTGTCTTTCGCCTCTTTCATGGCGGCAACATCCAAATTCGTCGTCACGATAAGAGGTTTCTGCGTCCGCAACCTCGCATCGATCACCTGAAAGACTTGCTCTGCAGCGTAGGGAGTATCCCGTTCCGTGCCTAAGTCGTCAATTACCAGCAACTCATATGTCTGGAGTTTCTCTAGCACGTCTCTCTTGTCGAAGTCGCGAAGGTTATACAGGATTTGCGGAAAGCTTGTTACCCCGACGGTTCTGCCCTGCGCTAGTAGTGCGTTGGCTATGCAGCCAGCTAAAAATGATTTTCCTGTGCCCACGGGACCGGTAAAGAGTAGGCCAGTGTTCTCTTTCTGCATAGTGGCGAAGGAATTAACATACTCTCGACACATAGCCGAGGCTCCTGCGTTTAATCCGTCATCTCGAGCGAAGGTAGACTCCCGCCATGCGGTATCCTGGCTAAAGGTACAAGCGTCACGCGATAGTGCATCTACTCGTTTCCTTGAGGCCACCTGCTGGTAATATTTTTCCTCGGCATCCACTGCCTCCCGCTGGCAATCGCACATGACTGGTACAATTTGCACTGCACCTAGGAGATTCACGCGATACTGCTTGCGAGTCTTGCATATCCCGCAGACTAGCAATCCGACCTCGTTGAAGTAGTCCTCAAGTGCCGGGGGCATCTCTTGGGTGCACTGAGTTCTTCCCACGCGCTACACCACCTTTCCCATACAGCGCGAGAAAATCTGGTTCGACTAGGTACTTGGCGTCGATCATGTCCTGTGTCACTATCTGCTCCTCCACCCATGGCCGCTGACTTAACCAATTCTCCGGCTTAGGAATGTAGCGCCCTCCCTCAGCCTGCCATTGCCGACTGGCCTTCTCTTTTGTGAGAGAGCCAATAACACGGTTAAGAAGTTCCGGTGTCGGACTGAGTTGGTTCCACACGACTTGAGTGCTCTGTTTCCCAGTCTTCTTTGGGTAGGCGTTCCAAAACTTCTCGAACGACTGTTCCCTATAACGGTTCGTGGCTTGGCCTATTGGTTGGGTGCTATCAATTTCTGCGGGCATTTCACCGAGTAGTCGTTCGCAGGGGGGCTTTGTTGCTCGATTTTGATAGTGGCCATCGTCCACCTCTGGGGGGACTATAGGGGGGTGTTCTAGATCTATATCTAGATCTATATCTAGATCTGTTGCGTTACGTAACGTTACAGGTAACGTTACTGGGGCGTTACTTGGCGTTACAGGTAACGTTACATAGGGTCTCCCCTTTTCTCGATGCGCCGCTACTCTCTTTTTCGTCTGTTCGCGGATTTTCTCTAAACCCTCAACGTTTTGGTGCTCCTCCCAAGACGGGAGAAATATCCCGCGGGCTGTCATTTCAGTCATGCCAAATTGAGCGAAAACAGAAAGCGCGAGTCTGACGGTGCTCAGTGGCTTCTGAAAAATTGTTGATAGCATCTCATCGGTGTACGGAATCCCTTCTGAGAGGTATATGAAGCCCCCGTCGTTTACCTTGCCCGCCAGCACAAGGAGCCGAACCCAGACTACCAACAGGGCATCCCCTTCAGGCATCGACTGGATCAATTTGATCTTTTCATCATCAAACATAGAGATGGTTAGCTTAATCCACTTAACGCTTGTCATACTATTCAACACCTCTCATCAATGGTTAATGCATCCTCATTTCTAGCCGGCCCTGTTGTTGAGCCAATGGCGAAATGCATCCCGTGGTATGCGTATAATCCGTCCGAAGCGCACCACGGGGAAGCCGGTAATCCGCGCCATGTCGTAGATGGCCCTGTTCCCCACCCCCACAACCTTGGCAGCTTGTTCTACACTGAGCACTAGAGGTAGTTCATCCCAGCTGATCGGGGCTTGTCCTGTTAGCATGATTTTTCCTCCTCGTATGTCTTTAATATGTTCATCCGCTAGCTAGCTGCAGGTCGGTCAAAGAGTTCGTCTACGGTGCAGCCGAGAATTTGACTAATTTAGGAAGCATGTCTGCGCGAGGCAACCTTGCGCCAGTCTCCCACATGGACACGGCATACTGCCCCAAGCCAAGTAGTTTGCCAAGCGGTTCCTGCGTTAATCTGGCATATATTCCCTGAGTTTTACCTGCAAACGCCGCGTCTCTAGTTGCTGCCGTGCTCATTGATGTCGATCATCGTGGACAAGACGTCCAATATGTTGGCAAAAAAAGTGGTTCTACCCTTGCTCAAGCAATTTAGCGATCCGTTTTGCTAGGAAAATTGTCTGATTGCACAATCCCTGTTCGATCTTGTAGCAGGAAGACGCTGATATATCGAGCATTACAGCCACCTGTCTGACTGTTAGACCCCGGTTCTCACGTGTCTGCCGCCTACGGCATCGCACTGGTTCGCCACCTCCACGCTTTGGACTAATAGTCCCAACTACAGTCTATTGGACACATAATCGCATGTCAATAGCTCATTGAACTTTTTGTACAATCTATCTTCAGCATGGACATTATGTGCTATGCTATGATTTAGGAGGGGGTGTTAGGATGCCACTTGGGGCACGGTTAAAGCAGTTGCGGGAGGAAAGAGAACAATCTCGCGAACAACTAGCAGAGATTTTAGGGGTTTCATACTGGGCTCTCTCCAAATACGAGAAGGACGAACGAAGGCCTGACCATGACACGCTAATAAGAATCTCTGAACATTTCGGAACAAGCATTGACTGGTTATTGGGCCAAGGGTCAAGAGACTCTTCGCCTCCTTGTCCCCCCAAGACCTTCATCCCCATCCTCGGACGCATCAAGGCTGGCCTCCCTCTTCTCTCCGAGGCAAACTTTGAAGGCGAGATAGAGGTGTCCAAGGACATCAAGGCCGACTTTGCTCTACGCGTCTCTGGCGACTCCATGTCGTGGGCAGGCATTGCGGACGGTGACATTGCTATCCTAAAGCAGGTGGCCTCCCCGACGCATGGCGCGGTAGTGGCCGCAATTGAAGAAGGTTCTTGGGAAGCCACCCTTAAGTTCTACTCTAAGGACAACGGACAAGCACTCCTCAAAGCAGCTAACCCGGAGTATAAGGATATCCCCATTACGCCTCAGCACAGAGTTATTGGGCAGGTTGTCAGCGTGTCTAAGAATCCGCCTAGCTTGAACGACTACTTAGCACACCTAATGTATAAGGATCTCTCTGATCGCAAGTGGCAACTGGCAATAGAACTTGCCACGCAGGCTGGTCTTGACGGAGAGAATGTAGCGAGTCTCATAACAATGTTTTCAAAGTCCGTTAAGGCATTTAAAAAAACCTGATGAATGTCAAAAATATTGACACTGGAAACATAGCCAATGTAATAACAATTTTTGGAGTGTCCGTGAACCCCTATAGAATGATTAAATAGATCCATGGACCACACATCCTGCCCCTGAACCGCTTTATTTTAACCAAGTACTCGGCGGAGTGGTGGAACCGAGGGCAATATTTTGAACGCTTTGCCCTGTTTTGAGAGGCACAGATGGTACTGCTTTCCTTTTGGAAACACCTAGGTTCCAAAGGCACAACATGCGGGCTGGTAAGAGTTCTAGGAAAAGTGCAGTGCGCAAAACTGGGGAATCGAGAGGGAAAATCTTTGCGTCTGAAGATAAAAAACCCCCCAACCTGAGCTATACAAGAAAAAACATTGCTCAGCACCGCTGAAGCGGGCGGAGTTCAAGCCCCGCATCGGCGACTCTTTTATTAGTCAGAAAACCCGACACTAAGTGTCGGGTTTTCTAATGCCACGCGAACGTGTGTGTGGCAACATTAAAACAATATCTGCAAAGCATGCCTCCCGCGTAGAGTAAAGAGGAGTAAAATTATTAAGACAACCCGCTAGACAAAAAAACTTTTGGGAGGTGCTTACATGGGTCGTCGCGGCAACAATGAAGGATCTGTCTTTAAGCGTAAAGATGGTCGATGGTGTGCGGTTGTAACTACAGGATATTCTCCGACGACCGGAAAACCCATTCGCGCCTACTATTACGACACCACGCGCGCAGGTGTAATTGTTAAGCGCGATGAGGCGCTGAAAGATGTAAAATTAGGCACATATGTTCGACCCACTAAGGAAGCGGTTGCCGTTTGGTTGAAAACCTGGCTAGACGCCTACATAGCCCCGAGCGTTCGCCCAAAGACGTGGGAGGGATACGAAAGTATCATCAGGGTGCATTTGGTGCCTGCAATCGGTCAGATAGACCTGAGATCTTTACAAACTAAACAAGTTCAGCGACTCCTAAATGACAAACTGGCCAGTGGCTTATCCGCACGAACTGTAGAGCTCATACATACCACCCTCAAGTCAGCTCTAACACAGGCCCAGCTTGAGGGTCTGGTGACGCGCAACGTAGCGGATCATGTCCGAAAGCCGAAAAAGGAAACGAAAGAGATTCGGGTACTGACGGTGGCAGAGATGAATAAGTTGATCACGGTAGCCATGGCGGACAGATTAGGTCCTCTAGTGATCACAATACTAGGGTCAGGCTTGCGCATCGGCGAAGCATTAGCCTTAGAGTGGTCACATCTCAATCTGCAAGAGGGGGCGCTAAACATACAGCATGCAATAGTACACACCAGAACGCCGACGAACACAAAACGTCAACCGCTTATACAAGCCCCGAAAACCGATAGCGGTAAACGCACTATCCCTTTGCCGGTTGACGTGACGGAAACATTGAGGCAGTGGCGCGTAGCCCAGGCACAAGAAAAACTCAAGATGGGAAGCTCATACACCGATTCAGGCAGGATCTTCACTTCTAGATTGGGAAAACCGCTCCAACAGCGCTATTTGGCACGCAAGCTGTCTGAGCTGGCAGCCAAGGCGAATGTAGGACACGTAAATCTCCATGCGCTTAGGCACACATACGCCACGCGCCTCCTAGAAGAAAATGTACATCCGAAGGTTGTGCAAGAGCTTTTAGGGCACACAGATATAACCCTGACACTTAACACCTATAGCCACGTAATGCCGGAAATTAAGCAAGCTGCGGCCAAGGCACTCGATTCAATTTTTAAGCTCAACCAGAAGGATTCAGGAGCTCTAGTTTAGCTGGTTGCTGTCAAATTGCTGTCAAAACGATAAAAGCTCTCCGGGCAAAAACCCAGAGAGCCTTGATATTGCTGGAGCCGATGAGGGGATTTGAACCCCTGGCCTGCTGATTACGAAATAGAAACAAGCGTTCGGTTGTGCCCTGTAGTTATAGATAGAGCCTTGATATTGCACGTTATTTTGTAGTGAGACACCCTGTGACTAAGGCGCATTTTGGACCCCTCGGCAC
>Ga0209316_100278_pt1 | contig 18089 bp, 21 predicted proteins | sample 3C3metaG_FD_184150 | JGI IMG/M metagenome (GOLD analysis project Ga0209316, IMG submission 184150) | Freshwater bacterial and archeal communities from Indian Creek, Illinois, USA - 3C3 metaG (SPAdes) (version 3) | ecosystem: Environmental > Aquatic > Freshwater > Unclassified | place: USA: Indian... | reverse complement strand
AGGCAGCCTATATTGATGGGGCTACTGCTTTCTATTTTTTCACGCGCATTCTGCTTCCGCTCGCTAAACCCTCTCTTGCGGCTATCGCTGCTTTGACGATGATAGTAAGCTGGAATGATCTTTTAGTGCCGTTGGTGGTTCTGACTAATGATCAATTGTGGACATTGCCGCTTGGTACGATGCAGTTTCAGGGGCAATTCGGGCAGGATTTAGCTTTGGTCTCCGCCTTCGTACTGCTCTCCGCCGTGCCTACCATACTGTTTTATATGATCGCAGAACGGCAGATAGTAGCAGGATTAACGGCAGGGGCAATAAAGGGCTGATTGACGCGACAATCTGACGGGGTTATTGTCATAGTCCTGCCCATTGTGACGGAATAGTGTGATTAAAAACACTCAAAAGGCAGCAACGCATCACTAACCCCATTCCGTTGTCACGAGACTGTGAGGCGGTATGAGTATTTTTACCACCCATATTGGAGAAATCGTTTTGACAGAGCTTCACAAGAATATTATATATCAGAAGCTTTGACTACACAGATTTTGCTATACAGAAAGTTTGATGCATTATCTTCTGCATTTATAACAAATCCATCGTAAAGCTTAATCCATGTTGCTCAAAACCAAGTTTCCTGTAAAATTCATGCGAGCGTCCCCTATGTTTTGCGCTTGATAGGATCAATTTATAGCATTTTTTGCACCTTGCGATATTTAACGCCTCCGCGATCATCATTTTGCCAACTCCCTGACTTTGATACTGAGGTTTCACGACCACATTTTCCAAAACCGCAAACGCTGAACCGCTATGTCCTATATTGTCAGCTATAAGCAAGCAAAAAGTTCCTATAAGCTCATCATCCTCCATAACCGCATAGAGCTTATAATCGGGATAACACCGCATTTTCCCCCACGCCGCAAACATAGTTTCCAAATCAAAGCCTGTTTCATCAAGTTCCTTCAATAATTCAAAAATATCTGGCAGTTCAACTTCCAAAGCTTCGCGAATATTCAAATTCTTCATGACGCTCTCTCCCCTGTTCTATGTGTTGTATAAAATTGGACTGATAGACGATTGTTCCTCCGACTATTGTTTTACGGACAAAAGGATGATTATTCTCAAGCTCGACAATCACTAAATCGGCTCTCTTCCCGACTTCAATCGATCCGCATAGATGATCAATCCCAGCTGCCTTAGCAGGATTAGTTGAGATCATCCTAACCGCATCTTGTAGTTTTATCCCTAAAGCCATCAGTTTAAACACAGCAGCAAGCATAGCCGGAGGGTAGTAATCCGAACACAATATATCGGCAGCGCCGGCCGTTATAGCTTCCGTTGCTTTCAAATTGTTGCCATGAGAAGCGTTACGTACAACGTTTGGAGCTCCTACGGCTATAAAAACACCCTTTGCTTTCGCGTATAATGCGGTTTCGATATTTATAGGGAATTCACTGATCGTAACTCCAAGCTCGAGCATGGCATTAAGCTTATCATATGTATCGTCGTCATGCGAAGCAATTTTAATTCCCTTTACCCGCGCAATTCGGCTAAGTTCCTTTAAAACCGCGGGGTCTACCTGTTGTCTGCGATTTTTTGCTTCATCCGTAATCATTTGAATCTTTTCCGGGCTAAGCCCATATGTTTTCATGGCATACTGCTCATAAGTGCCGGGTTTTGTATATTGTCCCTGTCCCGGGGTATGATCCATAAACGAAAACATATGAACAAGGTTTCTTCCCAGCAATTCCTTAACAAGCGGCGCGCCTTCAATATGCGTTACCTCGTAGCGCAGATGAACCAAGCTTCTAGCCATAGAGCGTTTTAAGTTTTGATGAACAATGTTATCAATAATATCAATCACCATCTGGTCTTCACGTACACCTACCGCACCTGCTCCGCTTAGTGACAGCGAATGATATATGGTTGTTATACCGCTTGAAACAATCTTTTTATCGAGTTCATAAAGTGAAAACTCTATGGGAAAATAAGCATGAGGACGTGGAGCGATCTCCCTTTCGACAGCATCGCTGTGTATGTCAATAATACCAGGCAGAACATACATTCCTTCAGCGTCAATCGAGCTAGAATCGCCGGGAAAAATGTCAAAGCCCGGATAAAAATCCAATCCACAGGGGAAAATAGCTTCGATTATATCCCCATTTATCAAAATATCTCCTTTAATTACTTCGTATGGCAGTACCAGCTTAGCGCCTGTTATTATAGTTCGTCCGTTTTTCAAGCGACTATCGCCTCCTTTAGAAAACCTTCGCTCATGTGATAGTGACTATCCACAACATCGCGCATGAAAGCGACGTCATGAAAAATACCCACCATAGTTGTTCCGGCTCTTTTTAATTCCAAAATCATTTCCCTGACAGGCGCCTTTGATTTCTCATCAAGCGCTGCCGTAGGTTCATCAAGCAAAAGTAATTTCGAACGCTTGATCATCGCCTGCGCAAGGTTTAGCCGCAATTTCTCCCCTCCGCTGAACGTATGCGGATAAGCATCCCAAAGTTTTTCAGGCAATTCAAAGTGCTTAAGCATTATTGCAGCCTCGTGGTTTGCGTACTCACGCTCACAGCCCATTTCAAGCAATGATTCTGTCACGACATCCAAAGCGGTTACCTGAGGCAATATCTTTAGAAACTGGCTGATATAGCCGATTTCCTGCCGCCTTAAAGATATGATTTCCTGTTCGGAGCTTTTTGACAAATCAATCTCGCCGTATTGGTTTGATTTATAAAGTATTTTGCCGCCGGAAGGAATGTATGTCCTGTAAATACATTTTAAAACGGTGCTTTTGCCTGCGCCGCTTTTACCTGTTATCCCGACAAATTCACCCTTTCGCACCGAAAAGCTGACTTGCCTGCAGCCTTCTATATTTTTTTTATTGAATTGATGTAATGTAAACGTTTTGTTCAAATCTTCAACTTTCAGAATAAAGCTCATAAAATTCTCCTTAAAGCATTGAATTGATTAGCAGCTGAGTATATGGATGCTGCGGATCTTCCATGATTTGATCGGTCAAGCCACTCTCAACTATTCGCCCGTTTTTCATAACTATTGTGCGTTGAGCAAGCATCCTAATAACCGCAAAATCATGAGAAACCAAAAGCATCGAAATCTTTAAGCTACGCTGAATATGACGGATCAAATTAAGAATTTGCGCCTGCACGGAAACATCAAGACCGGTTGTTACTTCATCAAGAAGTAATATAGGCGGATTATTGGCCAGCGCTTTGGCTATCTGCACTCTTTGCTGCATTCCTCCGCTAAAATACTTAGGCAAATCGTCAATTCTTGATAAAGGCAACTCCGTTTGCAGCAAAAGCTCGGTGGCTCTTCCTCTTATATTTCCGTAGTTATACCAGTCGGCGGCAATAAGCTTTTCAGCTATATTGCCGCCGCAAGAGAAATTCATGCGTAATCCGTGATAGGGATTTTGATATACAATGCCAAACTGATGATTGCGAATCCATCTTTTTTTTTGATCGCTTAAATTCAACAAATCTGTCCTTGCGTTTTCGTAACTATTAAGATATGCCCTTCCGGAAAACGGACTTTGATCAAAATGCAAGAGTCTAATCAATGTGCTTTTCCCCGAACCGCTCTCTCCCACCACACCGACTATTTCCCCGCAATTAATGTCAAAGCTTATTTCAGCGCATGCGACAATCGATCCGCATTTAGGGCACATATTGCCGCCCATGTCCGGTCCTGTAAGCGTCACGCATTGCTCGCACGATTTACCATATATCTTGCATAAATCGCGCACACGCAACAAGGCTTGTTCTTTATTATCCTTTGCTCTCGCTTTCATATCGACATCTCCTGTGGTAAGATTTTTGTTTCAGTTATTGTACTGCTTCTTTTAGTGCAATAATTGGTATCAGAGCACATGAAGTAACGCTTACCGCTTTTTGAGTCAAAAGTTTCATCAAGGTAAGAATTTGTGCTGCCACAATTCCGGCAGCTCTTCCCACTAAAATCTTCTACCTTAAAACCGTAATCCTCAAACTGTAAAGGCAGCACATCTGTGTAGGGCGGTATCGCATATATTCTTTTTTCTCTGCCTGCGCCAAAAAGGAACAGTGTTTCGGCTTGATGAAGCTTTGGTACATCAAACCGAGGTATCGGAGAAGGATCCATTGCGTAACGGCCGTTGACCATAACAGGATAACGGTATGAAATAGTAATTTCACCCCATCTGACTATATCCTCGTACAAAAACACCCATAATTTGTTATAATCTCGTTCAGCATGCATGCGTCTGGTTTCACGTTCGCTGGGCTCAACCCAGCGCAATATTTCCGGATATGGCACCTGTAAAACGAGTATCTGACCGTCTTTCATCTTTTCCTCCGGAATCCTGTGTCTTGTCTGAATAATATCAGCCTCAAGTGTGTCATAAGTCATGGCATTACCTGTAACATCCTCAATAAATGTGCGCAAGTTGCAGGCGTTAACGCTTTCATCACATCCTTGATCGATTATTTTCAATATGTCGTCAGGGCCTATTACAGAAAGAGTTATCTGCAATCCACCGGTTCCCCAACCCCGGGCAATAGGCATTTCCCTTGAGCCGAAAGGAACTTGATAACCGGGAATCGCTACCGCTTTTAAAAGCTTGCGACGTATTTCTTTTTTCGTCTGTTCGTCAAGAAAGGCGTAGCTGTATTCATATTCACTCATTTTTACCGCTCCTTCTTTCATTTATGGAACGAACCCTATTCAAGTCAGCCTGAAAATCCACATAGTGCGGAAGCTTCCAGTGTGCTGTAAACCCTGATGCCTCAACCCCATCGATATGATACAGCACAAATTCTTCATCTTCCGCCGGAGCGCCGGGATCAACCGCCGTCATAGCGCGATCAAGCGTAGCCATTGCGATCGCTTTAATCTCATTTTGTCCGAAGCAAATACCATAACCCAATGCAAACTTTGCTCTGCTGTTTTTGTTTTCGTCCTTTATGCGGGCTATAATTTCAACTTCAGTGAGCAATATCTCACCGACCGTTATATATTCCGCTGCCATCAGTGGATGAGGAATTACCAATTCGACGTACCCTACTCTCAATTCACCGATACAAGGATGTACATTCCCGTAACCTCGCATACTGGAATAAGCTAACGCCATCATAGATCCGGTTTCACCGCGCGCCAAGGATTGCATGCGCATAGCGCGTGAAGCCGGAAAGCGCAAAGCCTGACGGGTAATATCATCAATGTTCTGCTGAATTGACGACGTATCCTTTTTGTTATTCATTTTAACTGATTCAATCAAGCCTTCATCCCTTAGCAAATCCGCCACTTTAGGAAAAAGTAAAGGCGTACCAAGTACTTGTTGCAAATCCATCAATTCATATTCAGCCACAAAATCTCTGACATGCTGATCCGTTTCCTCTATAAGTTTAAAATTGAGCAGACGCTTGGTGTAATCCCTTGTCGGTCCTAAGAATTGGCCACCCGGAATATCTTTGAAAGCGGCTGAAATTCTTCTTAAAATTCGCATTTGACCGCTGTCTGCCGGAATCGAGTAATTCAGGCGAGGTAATGTCGACCTGAAAGCTCTCAACAAAAAGGCTGCTTCAATCGTATCCCCTTCAGCTTGTTTTATAGCAAGCGCAGCTAAATCAGGAGCATACAAAGAACCTTCTCCCATGACCTTGTCTACCGCTAACCGCATCTGATCCATTATTTGTTTTACTTCAATAGGAATACTTTCTCCGTTGCAACGATAATACTCAAGAAGTTTTTCCGCTTCCGATATCGCCTTAGCGCCTCCTTTTGCAGCTACATACATCCTAAACCACCCCCTGAAATCTTGTGCTGCGCGGTATGCAGCAAATCTTACCGGTTCGCCCGACCAAAATACAATCTATGCCAAGCGGGAACTCTCTATTACACTCTCTTAAGCCTTCAATCAAGTCCGGATTCAATCCCTCAATCGCAATTTCTTTTGAGTCTTTAATTCCCGGTCCTTTAAGTGTTAAGGATACTGATTCACCTTCGATATCATCCGAATCGAATAAGTCTACAACCTGACATATTATTGTTGCGGATTCGTCCGGAAACTGCCAGCTTCCCCTTTTTAGCCGCTCAATTTCAAAAAAGTCATCTCCACTTGTTAAAAGATAATCGCAGTCGCTAAGGCTTCCGGACGCTGCCATTGTGTCAAAACTAATCATTGCTTCCGCCTGACCGGAGTCGTTTGCAACATGAAAAAGCGTTTCCTGATCGAGCAATGTCTTTGCGACAGAAAACATATACCCCGTAAACGGAAATCCTGATTCTTCAGTACCATCAATTGCTTCTATCCTGCCGATCGTTCCGGGCTTTGCCATACAATTAAGCAAAACCCGGAAAATCTTCTGCGTATGAAAGGACTTGTCAATATTATTCACAATCATCACCTTCTCTAACAGTAGTCATGGTTTCAAAATCAACTCTGCTGCGAGAAACCCTTTCAAATTCAATATTCTTCCCAATACGCAATTTTTCGGCCTGCTCCATAATTCCGCTTTCAATTATATTTTTCACTCCAGGCATATTTTGACTCTCTAAATTGAAAAAAGCGTCAATTATTGCCGAGGCTTCTGCACGATTGGCCTGATTGCCTAAAACTGCGCCATAACCTAATTTGTCGCTTACTTTGACAGTACAATCAGTAACCAGAACTTCGCCGATATTGAACACTTCTGAGTTTGCCGAATCTTTGATTCGCATCATGATCAATCCGGTTTGCGGCTGCTTTAAAATCGAGACTTTTTCCGCCTCTTTTACCATGCCAGCCCATTTCAAAAGCTTTTCAACGCAGCATTGAGAGCAAACCATTGTTCTAAATCTTGTATCCATACTTACTCCTTCTGAATCACTGCAATATTTCTTTGCCTATTATTTTTTTGCGCAAATAGTCTGACACCTTTTCCGCAAACCATATCACCGTCAGAGTTAACGCCGTTATCGCCAGCGCATCGGCATACCTGAAAAGACTCATAGCTAAATGTATTTCAAATCCAATGCCACCCCCTCCGATAACTCCTAAAAAAAGCGCTACCCGAAGATTTATGTCAAATCTAAACAATGTGTTGGCGATAAACGAGGGAATAACCTGTGGCAGAACGGCATAGCGAATAATTTGTATTTTAGTGGCACCTGTGGATTTTAATGACTCCAACGGTTTTGGATCAACGTTTTCGATTGCGTCACCGAACATTTTCCCAAGCATGCCGATCGAGCCTATGGCAACCGTTACCAATCCCGTAAATGGGCCCAAGCCTATGACTACAATAAGCAATAGAGCGATTATCAGGCTGGGTATGGAGCGCTCAAATGCCAATATGCCTTTGAAAAAAGCACGAATCGAGCCGGACTGACTCAAACTTCCGGATGCAGGCAAGGCAAGCAAAAAAGCACATAACCCGCCGATAAATGTCCCCAGAAAAGCCATCGATAACACTTCAAGAACCGAAAAAAGCACCCTGCCTCGAGTAAGAACCTCCCAATTCGGGGGGAACATCTCGCTAACAAGGTTAAAGAAATGGGGTAATCCATCAAAAAAATGCCCAGGTCTTATCCGCAATGCAAAAACACTCCATCCCAACGCCAGCATAAGAACAATGCCCGGCAGAAGTATGCGGCGAAATATAGGCGTGTATAGTTTGTTTTTCTTCTGTTTGAGATTTTTTGTACTTTGGTCTAAATCAAATAAACTGTAACTCATTTCAAAACCTCTGCTCCGATTATTCTCTTTCTGAGCACATCGGAAATTCTCTCACAAATTACTACCATAAAAAGTATCACGAGAATCGCCGACATAGCTTGCTGATATTCAAGCTGCCTCATATGCATTATCAGATTGAATCCGATGCCTCCGGCTCCCACTACTCCTAAGAAAATAGACGCCCTTATATTAATCTCAAACCTAAATAAGCTATTAGCAATAAGAGAAGGCCAAACCTGCGGGAGAATCGCAAAGCGTATGATCTGCAATCTTGTCGCCCCAACGGCAGCTATAGCTTCCGAAGGCCTTGGATCGATTTCTTCTATTGCATCGGCAAACAGTTTGCCAAGCATTCCTAACGAACTGAATGCAAGGCCCATCACTCCCGGAAATGCTCCTAAGCCAACTATTGTGACAAAAAACAGTAAAACTATCAAATCCGGCAGCGCTCTTTCAGCCGACAGCAATCCTCTGGTAATCTCGCGCAAAATACGGTTTTTATTTACATTGGAGGCAGCGAACATGCCAACAAATAGCGCTATACATATCCCCAATACGGTACCCACAAAAGCTATCTGTACCGTTTCAAGTGCCGGATAAAGCAATTCAGGCATTACGCTTAAGTCAGGCGGAAACATACTCAAAAGCAAATTTACTCCTCTTGGTATGCCTGCGAATAAAGTATGCAGTTCAACCTGGGTTATTATGGCAGAACCCCATAACAGCATAAGAAATATAAATGACGGTAAGATGTATGTCTTATATCTTTTTAGTAATCTCATAAAATTCTACCTCTTTGGTTCATGCTACCGATACCGGTTGCACCGCAAACTCGTTGCCATAAATCTGCTCAAGAATGCTTGAGGAAATATCAGGTCTTCCGTCATAAAAAACAACCCCGTCTTTTAAAGCAATGGCTCGCGTGCAGTAATCTCGCACTATCTGGGGCGAATGAAAAACTCCCATGATAGCCATTTCTTTTTTTAGCGGCAAAAGATGTTCCAGCACCAGTTCAGTATTTTTTGGATCAAGGTTCGCTATGGGTTCATCGGCAAGTAAAATCTGCGGTTCCTGAAAAAGCGCCCTTGCTATGGCAACGCGCTGCATTTCGCCGCCACTTAAAGTTTCCGCCCTGCGAGCGGCTAAGTGCTGTATACTTACTTTTTCAAGCGCATTTAAAGCGGTATCAACTTCCTCATCGGTAAAGCCATAAAACAGACTGCGTAATGGATTTATGCGGCCGAGCCTGCCGGTTAAAACATTTTCAATAACGCTGAGCCTTTTAACCAAATTAGACCCTTGAAATATCATTCCAATATAACGCTGTAAGCTCCTTAGCTCTTTACCCTTTTTCCCGTTTATTTTTTGATGTGTATTGTTGCTACTTATTATAATTTCACCCGTATCAGGTATCGTCAGTCCGTTTATACACCTTAAAAGCACCGTTTTCCCAACTCCGCTCTCACCTATTATCCCTACAAATTCACCCTTTTTAACTTCAAAACTTATATCTTTAAGAAGTGGCCGTCCGTCAGGCAATTTCTTAGCAATATTTTTCACAGAAAGCATAACTTTATCCTCCTAAAATTTTATAAAATTAATATTACATACGGCTTTTTGCATGAATTTGAACAAAAAGCCGTATGTAAAGTTCATAGTTTAAATTTTCCCCAATCCTTCGGCTACTTCCCGGATAAATTCATAGTCGGCGTCGCTAACGGGAACATAACTCTCGTTTCCTTCCCATCTTCCTTCCCATTGCTGAAAGGCATCAGGAGCTTTCTCCGGCATATCTAGGAAAGCCTGTTGAATGCGGTTAATCAATGATTCACTCAGATCTCCGCGCACAGCGAGCGGAGAACGGGGAATCGGCTCTGATTTCCAAATTACCGGGACATCCTCAGCAGTGATTAACCCTTCCTCTATGGCAGTTTGATAAGGTCCTTCCCATGTAGCGCCAAAATCCACTTTTCTTGCGGAAACGGCCAATATTGAAGCATCATGACCGCCTGCAAAAACAACTTCTCTGAACGCTTCGTCAGGGCTTAATCCGATAGATTCCATAAATCCGTAAGGTATAAGATAGCCTGATGTCGACGCAGGATCGACAAACGAAATGGCAAGTTCACCAGCGCACGCTTTGACATCATCTATGCTTTTAATATTGCTGTCTTTATGCGCTATCATAATACTATGATACACCGCAAGATTCCCATCGGCGTCTCCGCCCGCCACTATCGCTCTGGCATTTGCACGTTCAGCCGCTAATACGTATGAGAATGGCCCAAAGAAAGCTAATTCGATTTTTTCTGCTCTCATCGCCTCAATAACCGCCGTATAATCTATTGCCTTAAACATCTCAATTTCTATTCCCAATTCACTTTCCAAATACTGCCTTGCCGGCTCGAAATTTTCCATCATTTCAACGATGTCCTCCGCTGGAATCAACGCAAGCCTTAATACTTCCGGGTCTTGTTCCCCCTGTTCGGCTTGACCCAGATACGCACAACCGCTGAGAAAGCCAGCCATCAAAATTAAAGTCGCTGTTACTAATGAAAACTGTTTGAACTTCTTAAACTTGCTTAAAAACATAACTCAATCCTCATCCTTTCCTAAAATGTGTAATAAAATCGATTCCCTTTGCTATAATCAAATTAACACTTCCTATTTGAAAAAAACACTGAAATGCTCTTATCACCTGCCTTCCTTTAAAAAATCGGCTTACAGGGAAAAATCATAATGAAGTTGACCAGATCAAGTACAACAATGTTGCTGAAAACAGCATAACATATACCTCGACTGTCTTGTGTTAAGGTAAGGTTAACTTCACGTTAAGTTTGGGTTAAGAAAAACTATTAGATGACAGAGTTGGATGACAGACATTTTGATGCATTGAAGTGTTGAGTGGATATGGCTTACCCGAGCACGATTCAAATACTTTACAGGTTTCACCTTATTATCAAATTTGCGAGAAAACGAAATCACATATTGACAAATCAAAACCCATCACATAGAATACTAGTTAACTAGTGTTCTATGTGATGGGTAGTTGTGACATTAGAAATTATGCAGACACGGAGGTGAATTTCAATGCGCTATAATGATTACGAGCCAATCTATCTTCAAATCATTAACGATATCAAGGCTCAAATAGCATTTGGTCACCTTAAGCCCGGAATGCAGCTGCCCACCATCAAAGAGCAGGCAACAATTATGAAAGTAAATCCCAACACCATCGCTAGGGTTTATTATCTTCTTGAGCAGGAAGACATCATCAACAAACAAAAAGGAATCGGCACTTTTTTGAGCAAAAACGAGCATCTAGCAAGCGATTTAAGAGATGCTGAGGCTAAAATCATCACTTCCCGTTTCGTCAGCGAGATGGCGCGGCTGGGATTCAGCACAACCGGAATTGCAACACACTTAGATTTGTATTTAAAGAACGAATCCGGCAATAACAACACTCTATGACCATAATAAATCAAAAGGAGTGATCTTCATGAGCGAAATTTTGTCCGTGTCCAACCTTATGAAAAACTACGGTGCAGTGCAAGCTCTGAACGGAGTCAACTGCGGCTTTGAGCGGGGGAAAATTTATGGGCTGCTTGGGCCTAATGCCAGCGGAAAAACTACTTTCTTAAAGATTTGTGCCGCTCTTATTATGATTTACAAAGGACAGGTTCTGATAGACGGTGTAAAGCCAGGACTTGCCACTAAAGCAAAAGTTGCATACCTTCCCGTTGATGATTACTTTCCCGACTGGATGAAAGTCTCCGACGCCATTAACTTTTTCAGCGATTTTTTTATGGACTTTGATAGGCCTAAGGCTGAAAATATTCTTACTGACATGGAACTTGAAAAGTCATCTTCCATAACTAACCTATCCCACGGAATGAAATCACGACTTAAACTTTCTTTAGTGTTATCCCGTCGGGCACACCTGTATTTGCTTGACGAAGCTTTTGACGGTGTGGATCCTGTTACAAGAGAAAAGATAATCGACGTTATGTTAAATACCTTCGACCATGAAAGCACTATAATTTTAGCTACCCATCATATAGACTATGTCGAGCGATTGCTTGACGAGGTTAAGCTTTTAAGCCGAGGTAAAATTATACGCGAAATCGCCGCCGAAGAAATAAGACAAAGCACAGGCAAGTCTGTCGGCGAGTACTATCTGGAGGTGTTCCGAAATGATAAGGCTACTTAAATATCACTTTATGATACACCGTCACAGAACGCTTCAATTATCAATTGCCATCATGATATTGCTTGCTCCTATATTTTGGGTTGCCTCTCTCATCATTAATGCAACTCCGGAATCCATTCTAAATTATGGGATGAGGTATTCTTTTGTCTGGATTTCAGCTCTGGCCCTTGGCTATACTTCATCTTTCTTTCCGATAAACATATTACACATGTTAATTCCAGTACCAAAACTGTACCTGATTATAACTAGTATACTTGCCTCGATGCCGTTTTTGTTAATTTATAAAATTACCATTACTATCCTGCTTCTCTTGTCTCAGGAATATTCAGAACCTCTTGTACTTAGCAGCCGACAATGGGTAACTGTGGTTATTTTATTTGTTCTGACACAATGCTTCTTTTACTTTCTCTTAGCTGTCTCTACGCTAATAAAAGCACATTTAAAAGTCTCTAAAAAATCCAGTTTTTTTATGCTGATTGGCTCTTCTGTAAAAGGTTTGCCAAATGGATTTTCCTCTTTAATTTTTTCAACTTCTATTGTATTCAAAGTGTTTCGAGAACTGGTACTTATCGAGAGTAATTTGACTACATGGGGTTTTCACTCATTTGTTACGTTAGTATTGAGCGTATTTATGCTTTTTATTAGCGGTTATGTCTTGGAAAAATACTAAGAATGCTGAATTGCTTTATATGCAATGCGCAAATCTTTCAAGGAGGTACTGTAATGAAATCGCTCATAAAATACACCTTTATCTCAGTAAAAGGCAGGCTTTGGTTTCTTCTTGGCTTTATGTTATTAAGCTTATCCTCTAACCTCTTTTTCAATTTTCTTCCGGAACCTTGGGATGCAGTTGCTGAGATAGTATGGAGGATTCTATTTGGTGTAAATTATTTCATTGTCTTATTAGCACTATCAACTTCTGATAACTTAAAGCCCTTATGTTACCGGCAAATTCCACTAAAACCCTATAATCTGATACTTTCACACTCTATAATGCTGTTTACCGTAGCTTCTGCCTTTATAACATCTTGGATCGCTTTTGCTCCATTCGTTGCGACAATGAAATCCGACGAAATTTTACTGAACGCCCTTTTAAACATTTTGTACCGTAGTCTTAATATAACATCTATTCCCCTGCTATTTATGCTGCTTTCTACCACAATAATTGCTGCCAAATCAGGGCAGCTTATCGCTTTTCTGACAGGATTCTTAACTCTTTTATTTGTACTTTACATATGGTTATTTCCAGGGAATCTAAATCCCTTTGCCTCAATAATGTTTGAGCCATTGCGAGTAATTAGCGGCGATAACATTGCTACAGGCGAACTCCTTCTTCAATCACCCTTGGAGACTGTTTTGCGAAAATCGCTTATAACAGCCACCACACTCGTACTTAAATTTTTTTGTTTGAGTTATATGTTGGAGGACAAAATCGACATATGATAATTATGAAAAATGAAATCGCCTGGTGTTTTGCACAAATCGGTAACCGAAAAAATTACAAGAATATTTTAAATGCAATACTCCGTAAATATTATATTATAAACGCAAATCGTAAACAAGCTGCGTGTCACTAACCCCGTCCCCTTGTCACGTACGTAAATCATCATATTTAAATCCTTCTTGATTTTTGCGAAACATTTGATAGAATTGTGTCGAAGGCTAAAAGCCAAGCTAAATTTAAGGAGTGACCAAAATGCCTCTTGTAACGACAAAAGAAATGTTCAAAAAAGCCTATGAGGGTGGTTATGCCATAGGTGCGTTTAACGTCAACAATATGGAGATAGTGCAGGGAATAACCGAAGCCGCAAAAGAAGTCAACGCACCTTTGATACTTCAGGTTTCCTCAGGCGCAAGAAAATACGCCAATCATACATATCTTATGAAGCTTATCGAAGCTGCGCTCATCGAAACCAATCTTCCGATATGCGTACACCTTGATCACGGCGATACTTTTGAGATATGTAAATCGTGCATAGACGGCGGGTTTACCTCCGTCATGATAGACGGATCCCACCATTCTTTCGAGGAGAATATAAGGTTAACAAAGCAGGTTTGCGATTATGCCCACGATAAAGGCGTAGTAGTTGAAGGTGAGCTTGGCCGTCTTGCAGGTATAGAAGACGCAGTCAACGTGTCCGAAAAAGACGCGGCTTTCACCGACCCTGCGCAGGTTCAAGAATTCGTCTCAAAAACCGGAGTCGATTCGCTGGCGATTGCCATCGGCACAAGCCACGGCGCTTTCAAATTCAAAAGCGAACCCAGGCTCAGATTTGACATACTCGAAGAAATCCAAAAAAGGCTTCCCGGTTTTCCGATTGTTTTACACGGCGCTTCCTCTGTCATACCCGAATACGTTGAAATGATAAACAAATTCGGCGGCGATATGCCCGGCGCTCAAGGCGTGCCCGAAGCAATGCTCAGGAAGGCCGCTGCAATGGCTGTATGCAAAATCAATATAGATTCTGACTTAAGGCTTGCAATGACAGCTACCATACGGAGATATTTCGCTGAGAACCCAGGCCACTTTGATCCAAGGCAGTACCTATCTCCGGCTCGTGCGGCGATTAAAACAATAGTAAAGCAGAAACTGGTCAATGTGTTAGGTTGCGACGGTAAAGCGTAATGAATACTAAAAGTGATGCGGATGCTTCTTTGGCGTTACACAATTTGCCTGAATGGGAACATCCCATTATTCTTTTACCGATTGATGTGTTTATAACACCAATCACATTGGGATTAACCCTTAACACACTTTACATGGTTTTATTTGCTGATGTAAAAAAAGTGTCACAAGCTTTTGAGTCAACTAGTTTAAAGTATGAGATATCCGATCCTCAGTCGTATAAGGCAGGAGTTCAGATTTTAGAATACTTTGAAGGCAAAAGAACGGTCTTTGACATCCCTTTTGATGTGAGGGGAACTGAATTCCAAATACGCGTATTGAAATCGATTGACGAAATTCCCTATGGTCAGACTCTAACCTATGCGCAAGTCGCTGAAAAAGTGCAAAGTCCACGAGCTTACCGTGCGGTAGGCTCAAGTTGCGCTGCAAATCCAATGCCCATAATAATACCATGCCATAGGGTGCTCGCATCAAACGGCGGCCTGGGCGGCTATAGCGGAGGACTCGAAATAAAAAAGGCACTTTTGGAACATGAAAAACTAACGTTAAAAAACCGTATGATTGATTCTGCTGTAGTAACAGATTCTGCTGCAGAATCATGATTATATAGTAATAACACTACGTGCACAGCTTTGCTATGGCATGGGCGTAAATTTTAGCGTTTAAAATTAAATCCTCAATCTCTATATATTCATCCTTTTGATGCGCCAAATCAGGCCTACCGGGGAATGCTGCACCGAAAGCTACCGCATTATTAAGCGCCCTTGCGTAAGTTCCTCCCCCTATGGCGATAGCATCGCCGCTTTGTCCGGTCTGATCTTTGTAGACTTCAAGCAATGTTTTCACAAGAGGGTGATCCTTTGGCACATAAAGCGGTTTATGACGGCCTTTGATTTCAATCTCGACGTCATTGCCCTGCAAGGCTTCCCTTACTTTTTGAAGTATCGCCTGTTCGCTTACAGTTACCGGATATCGAATGTTTAGTACCGCCGTACCGCCATCGGAATTTACCTCAAGCGTTCCTAAGTTAACCGTTAGCTCGCCTGATTCGTCTTCTGAAGCTATCCCAAGTGCTATTCCTTTTGTGTCATAGCCTAACTTATCGTTTATTAAGCTCAAGTAGCACTCCATTTCACTTTCGCCAAATCCAAGTGTTTCTAAAAAAGCTAACATAATAGCTATGGAGTTCTTCCCATTTTGAGGAGTGCTTCCATGAGCTGAAACACCGCTTGCCTTTATGGTTAATGCTCCAATCCCGTCAAAACTCGCTTGAAGGCGCTCGCCGGTCATTGAAAAGAAGGTTTCGGCACTGACGATAACTTTTTCATTAAGCCCGTGGGGCTTGAATGAGCATAAACAACTGTCCGGTACCATATTAGGCCGCTCACCGCCTGAAACTGAGTTTAAACGCAGCGTGACAGAATTGCTCGGCTTAAAACGTTTTTTGATAGCGATATCGACTATTCCTTTTTCAGCATATATGACAGGATAACATCCATCAGGAGTAATACCTGTTTCAGGCATAGGTTCCTTTTTAAAGTAATGCTCCATGTCTTTCCAGCCGCTTTCCTCATCAAGCCCGAAAATAATTCTCACCTTTTTGTTAAGTGAAACGGTGGAATCCATAACGGCTTTCATGGCATAAAGAGCGGCAATAGCCGGACCTTTATCGTCAATTGCCCCGCGGCCGTATATTTTCCCATCTTGTACCTCGCCTGAAAAAGGGGGATATGTCCAACCTGTGCCTTCGGGTACAACATCAAGATGAACCAGAATGGCGAGTGTTTCATCGCCCTCGCCCATTTCGGCATACCCGGCGTATCCGTCCACATTGCCCGTTTTAAATCCTAATTCCTGCGCAAGCTTAAGGCAGAACAAAAGCGCGTTGTTTGCCTCTTCTCCAAAAGGCTTTCCGGGCAGAGCAGGACCCTCAACGCTCGGAATTTGTATGAGCTTGCTTGTGTTTTCGATGATTACGGCTTTGTATGACTCAACAATCCTGTTTAATTCCATAAGTCCCCCTTTCATGCAAACGAGCCGTCAAAATTATTTTCCCGCCATTTTCCCCTTCACATAGTTTATAAGCCCGCCAACCTCCATAAGCTCCATCATAAAGGGCGGAAAAGGCTGCGCCTGATATTTTTTCCCGCTTGTGAGATTCACAATCTCTCCTGATTTGATGTTAACCGAAACCTCGTCGCCATCCTCGATTTCCTTTGCGGCCTGAGGACATTCAAGTATGGGAAGCCCTATGTTTATCGAATTACGATAGAAAATGCGGGCGAAAGTCTCGGCTATTATGCAGCTTATACCGGATTCCTTTATGGCTATCGGCGCGTGCTCCCTCGATGAACCGCAGCCAAAGTTTTTGCCCGCAACCATTACATCGCCAGAGTTGACGCGTTTTACGAACTCTTTGTCAATATCCTCCATGCAGTGTGCCGCAAGCTCCTTCGGATCGCTTGTGTTCAAATACCTTGCGGGTATTATAACATCCGTATCGACATTATCCTTATATTTTAATACTTTTCCTTTTAACATCAGCAAACCTCCCAAGGCGTCGAAATCCTGCCGGTAATGGCCGATGCCGCAGCCACAGCGGGTGACGCCAGATATACTTCACTCTCAGGATGTCCCATCCTGCCGACAAAGTTTCTGTTTGTGGTGGCGACAGCTCGCTCACCCTTCGCCAATATTCCCATGTGTCCGCCAAGACAAGGACCGCAAGTTGGAGTGCTAACTGCGCATCCTGCCTCAACGAAAATCTCAAGCAGCCCTTCGCGCATCGCCTGAAGATAAATAGCCTGCGTGGCGGGGAAAATAATAGTTCTAACCTTTTTATTAACTTTTTTGCCTTTTAAGACCTTTGCGGCAACTCTTAAATCCTCTATCCAGCCATTGGTACATGAACCGATGACTACCTGATGAATTTCCACATCCTTAGCTTGATCAGCCGGTCTGGTATTCTCAGGCAAATGGGGATAGGCAACAGTTAAAGGAATCTTTGATAAATCAATCTCGATTGTCCTTTCATATTCCGCGTCGCTGTCAGCCTCATAGATTTTGAAAGCTCTTTTCGCACGATCTTTTACATATGCAAGGGTTTTATCATCCACGCCGAATATACCGTTTTTCGCTCCGGCTTCAATCGCCATATTCGCTATAGTAAAGCGATCTGCCATTTCAAGCGAAGCAACTCCTTCGCCCGTGTATTCCATTGACTGGTACAAAGCACCGTCAACGCCTATCATACCTATAATGTGTAAAATGAGATCCTTGCCGCTCACCCAAGGGCCGAATCGGCCTTTGAGCACGAATTTGATGGCGCTGGGAACTTTAAACCAAGCCTCCCCCGTAGCCATCGCCGCCGCCATATCCGTACTTCCGACACCTGTTGAAAAAGCGCCTAAAGCACCGTAAGTGCAGGTATGCGAATCAGCGCCTATAACCACGTCGCCCGGCAGCACAAGCCCCTTCTCAGGCAAAAGCGCATGTTCAATTCCCATCTCGCCTACCTCAAAGAAGTTTTCAAT
>Ga0209316_100277_pt1 | contig 18113 bp, 19 predicted proteins | sample 3C3metaG_FD_184150 | JGI IMG/M metagenome (GOLD analysis project Ga0209316, IMG submission 184150) | Freshwater bacterial and archeal communities from Indian Creek, Illinois, USA - 3C3 metaG (SPAdes) (version 3) | ecosystem: Environmental > Aquatic > Freshwater > Unclassified | place: USA: Indian... | reverse complement strand
CCGAAACGTCAAGGCCTTTTACGTTATATTTTTGTTAATTTTGTACTTGCGCCACGAATCTTGAAAACTCTCAAAACAAATTAGAATTGCCTTTCTACGACTCTGATGGTGGCCATATTAAGACAAGTATCTTTTGATCTGGTATTAAAGTGTTAACCCTCCCATATTTTATTCCAATTAATTGAACGCACCTTCAGTGCTCTGCCGTCAAACCAGGCAATCTCCGATCGGGGACCAAGAAATACTCTCGTTATTCAGGGGAGTAATTAACCGGAAAGCAAGGTTTTTCCCGGTATTGACGACCCAAAAAAATGTGTCACTAACCCCGTCCCCTTGTCACGCTTCACAACAACGGCCTCCATACAGCCGACGCCCTGCCGGATATTATTAGATACGAAAAAGATCGAGGCTACAGCTGTCCCTATTTCCGAATTGCTCCACCAGGCTGATTGGCATATCGACACTGACGGCGCCCAGAGGAAGCGGCAGTGACATTTCTTCCCAATAGACCTTACGCCTGACCAGCATTGATGTCTTCCGTTAGCCGCAAGCCGCACAAATCACTCTTCAAAGTCTGGCCCTACCACTTTTTTTATATCTTGAAGAAACGACAAAAATTCTTCGATGTTTTTTCGGTTTTGAAATAATGCAATACTGATTTTAGATTCGCCAGTTGAGATGGGATCGCATATTCCCACTACATCTAATCCCATGCTAAACCAGTAGTAATCGTCTTCATGTGCCTCTCCATTCGGACCAGCATCTATGATTATATGAAAGTAGGGTGCAATTGTGCCAGAGGTAGCTTTTCCTGGCAGCTTATTTTTCAGGAAATCGCTAATATTCTCGGCAATATTATCAATACCAAATGAATAGAGACCCAGTTCGGTATCTCCCCCTCTAATAGGAGCTGGCACAGTTTCGGGACTAACATTGATGACGCCAAAAGGAGTATTAAACTTAATTGAGAGAGCAGACAAACGACAACAGTAGCTCATCTCAATGTTTAGACCAGATCTTCTCTCCAAGTCCCACATTTTTATCTTTAAACTATTATTCTTCTCGCTACTCATCAACGCAACCTCCATAACTAAGTCGGTGTTTGTTCTATTCCAATTTTGAGGTTTCCAGCGACCCTTGAGGTCACGTGCCTTGTCACGTGATGCTTTATTTCTATCTTTCAACAAGGTTCCAAATCAGCAATGTTTTCATTAAAAGTACTGTGCTTCCATATTTATACACTTTTTCCATTTTTTCTCCCGGGGGTCTAATTACGAAATAAACACTGGCTACCACCACCAACATTAGATTGAAATTAGCTATTATTTGCCACGCGCTCACAGTGATCCCTCCCGTTGTTCATAGAACATGAAAGAAATGTGCACTTGAGCCGAAGGCCTCCTTCCTGATAACCAATTTTTCAGGCAATCGCTAATACTCTCGGTAATTTTATCTATGCCACGGGAAGTCAAACACTCCGATCGCTCAGTGCTACATGTCATCTTCATCGGTTACGCTTAAAAATAGTTCCGGCGACGCTATTTTATACAATTTATGCAGCCTTTTTATTTCCCTGAAAAAATCTAACAGTTCTTCAAGAGAATTTCTATCAACGACAAGAGTAACGCCAAAATGACCATCATGCGTCATATCAGTTGCTATCTTTGCTGTATCTATGAACATTGAAAATAAAAATAGTTCGTCATTATTCGGAAACCTTTTTATTTCCATGTAAAATAAGAACTCAAAACTACCAACGCTTACCTTTCCAGGATTATGTTCTAGCCTTTGCTCATCACTACCAATGGCTGATTTTTCCGACTCATTTTTTAACCATGCGCTGATCGAATCTATACAATTGTCCATGTCATAAATTACACCATAAGAATAATGCATTCTAGGGTCAACCAGAATTGTTCCGGCTGGAGTTTCAAAACTAAAAATTAAATACACAGCCTCTACTATAAAGTGAGAAAAAATTACTTCTATCTTTAACCCTGTCTCTTGTATATCCTTGTCAACAAGAATTATACTACTCGAATAATCAGTCTTAGTTAAAGGCGATTCGCTATTTTTTGCCATTGTCATTACTTCCCCTGGAAGCAAATGATCTTGGCTGAGGGGGTTCAGAAACCCTTGATACTCGAAATTGCATTCCAGCGACTCTATTTTATACAATTCATACAACCTTTTTATTCCCTTAAAAAATTCTACAAGGTCTTCAAGAGCTTCTCTATCAACTATAAAAGCAGCACTAAAACAACCATTACGTGAGGTGCCTGACAATATCTTTGCTGCATATACTGACATTGTAAAAAATAATCTTTCTTTATCCGAATGAGACTTTATCATCTCTATAGAAAACAGTTGCTCATAACTGCCAACGCTTACTTTTTCCGACTGATATTTTAAATATTGCTCATAACCATCAATGTAAAATATTTTCGAGTCTTTCTTTAGCCATTCAATCCATGCACTTATTGAATCAATGAAATAATCCATGTCATGAATTACGCCATAGGAATAATGTAATTTGGGGTCAACCAGAATTGTTCCGGCTGGAGTTTCAAAACTAATAATGAAATACACAGCCTCTTCTACAAAGTGTGAAAAAGTTACTTCTATCTTTAACCCTGTCTCTTGTATATCCTTGTCAACAATACTTATGCTCAAAGGTGATTCGCTATTTTCTCCCACTTCCATCGCCTCCCAGTTATACAATAAGGCAATAAAGGTTTGCCTCAACTGCTTCGAATCTAGTTTATTAATCTTTGAACAGTTTACATTTTCTAAAAGCACTAAATATAGGTCATAATTGCGTGAATTACAACCTATATTTAGCTGAATCAATCTTATCCTACCTTAACTATATGCTGCAGGAATTACCAATTCCAATTTTGAGGTTTCCAGCGATCCTTGCGGCCAGCATTGTTTGCTACAGTGACAAGACGGTTAACATTTTGGTCAATTGCAACAAACATTCTTAAGCCACTGTGAAAAGCAATCCTAGTATTATGTTTTGGATCAAAAAAGCGTTGTCCAGAAGTCATTACCGTTATTATATCATCTATCGAAACACCGCGATCTATTGCTTGCTGAAGAGCATGATTGGACGGAGCTCTTAAAATAATTCCAATCTTCTGCGCTGCCGTAACCAGTCTGGTCGCAAATTGACTTTTAACATTTGCTAAATTCACCGCTGTGCCAGATAGAATCAACGAGGTCGCTATGGCAAGAGTTGTTTTTGATATTTTGATACCCGCCGCCGTTAGAGCAGCGGTAACTACAGCAATCGGTATTAATTTTAATGGATTCACTCTTGCAACTAACACTAAATTTCCTGATGACAATGCTACTTCGAATTCCTCAATATGAATCTTTTCATAACCATCTGCTGTTTGCATTACAAAACTGTCATCTTGTCTCACTAATGTCAGTTCTTTGCCGTCGACAATTCCTAGTTCAGGCCAAGGAAATTCAAAAAATGAATAACCTTCAGCTGTCTCATATTTTATAACCGGTTGGCCGTCAATCACCTGGATTTCCGCGTCAAGATACTGAATTTGCTGGGCGCTTTGCCTTCCCCGGCCTCGCTCTTCCCCTCTGCCTCTGTCGTTCTCCCGTCCGGCAGCAACCGGAGTCACAAAGGCAGACATCAAGAGAACTACCGTCAACAACAACGATACGATACGTAGCTTCTGCTTCACTGGTATCAACTCCTCTTATTTTTCAGGCAACCTCCAGAGGATTTTCAACTCTCTCTCCTTTCCTTCCCAACATTGGAATAAATTGCCTTATAGTGACGATATTACCATACCCCCCCCCCGAGCGTCAAGGCAGTAATTGTTATCTTTTGGTAAATTGCAGGTTAATTTTTGCCCGATATTAACAGTTGGCAATCTTCAGACAGGAACTGCATATTAGACATTTGTAAGCCTGACGTATAGCCAAACAAATTCCAATGCTATCCGAAGCTAATGGCGTCAACGGATCTGTATTTGGCAAAATGTCATTTTGACACTTTGCCACTTCCGAACTATTTCCGTATCACAGTTATTTCCAAAACTTCACCAAAATGGTGAAGTAAAAACTGGCTAATAATTCTCCAGTTTTCCGGGCACTTATTTGTAACGTTAGAAATTTATGTATTTGGCAAAGGACGGAAACCGTCCTTTGCCACTTTAGTGCGCCCGGCATGGGCGATAGCTTGACGGTGAGAATCCGTTATGGGCATTGCAGTGGGAACCATTAGCCAAGGGCAAGGGTGTCCATCGTGAGGTGGAATCTGAAGGAAGCCGGCGGCAAAGTCCCGACCCGATGAACAAAAACCACATACAAGGCTGGATTGGGGTGGACGAGTTTGCTAAACAAAACGAAGTCCTACACTGCACGAACCCCATCCAGTAAATGCGGCGGGTACATGGGATGAAGGCTATCGTTCTTACCCGGGGATGTCTGGCAGATACGCTGAGGATGTGTATTCAGAAACGGCAACCCATGCAGTGATGTATGACTGAACTGTCAGAAGTCAGCAGAGGTCGTAGTACTTCTCCGGACATGTACGGAAGAGGAAGGACCGAACAATAGGAGGTTTCCCGAAATTGAAAGACACGAAGGAATACGTAGAAGGCAGACAACTTCATAAAGAAGGCTACCTGCAGGAAGTACGAGTGGAACTCGGAGGTAATGCGGGAGTGCGGAGTATTCCATCCATGTCCGATAAAGACGGAAACGGTGGCAATGAATATGCCGATGGATTACTTGAGAGAATCCTTGACCGCAATAACATGAACATGGCTTACAAAAGAGTCAAGGGAAACAAGGGCAGTCACGGAGTAGATGGTATGACAGTGGATGAACTTCTACAATACCTGAGGCAGAATGGCGGCCAAATCAGAGAATCCATACGGAATGGGGAATATCGCCCCAACCCTGTCAGACGAGTAGAAATACCCAAACCTGACGGGGGCAAAAGACTACTTGGTATCCCTACAGTACTAGATAGGTCTACCGGAATAACTTCACATCGAGCCCATCAAACCCCTATACAAGCCCGTGCTCACGAGCTTTGGGATTGTCACGGAGGGCATACTGTCACCCTCTACTGCCTAGATAGTGGCCACCCTCGTACAGTTAAGATGCTGTGCTCCTCCCGTGTCTGTGCAACCTGTCGCCGTCGGCGGCAAGAGATGCTTTTCGCGCGCTGGCTGCCGAGGATGCGTCAGCTCAAGCCAAGCCGCCTGGTGTTAGTGACGTTGACCCGCAAGATCATGCCCGGGGTAGATATCGGCAAAAAAATCAAGGAGACGCGCGCGGCTTTTGGTAAGCTCGTGCGCCACAAAGATTTTGCCTCGTGCTTCCAGGGCGGGCTGTATGCGGTCGAAGCCAAACTCACCACCGCAGGGCACTGGAACGTGCATATCCATGCGCTGATCGAGTTGACAGACGGTGCTCGGCGTCGTAGCTGGTCGGGCAAGAGCGCGTCACACGAGCGCTGTGACGTCATCAGCTCGGCTGGGCAAAAAATCACGGTTCAGTCGCTTTCAGCTAGCTGGAAAAAATTGACAGGTGATAGCTATATCGTCGACATCGCCCCTGTGGCTACAGTGGGTGGCGCGACCGAGACCTTTAGATATATCACAAAGTATCTGTCTAAGCCCCCGCAAGGGCTGTGCCCGGACAAGACCCCTGCACAGGTACTCGCATATCAGGCGGCCACCAGTGGCCTGCGTCTGGTGCAAGGCTTCGGCAGCTGGCACGACACAAACACAAATTTTCGCTTTGTGGTTGTGGACGAGCCGCGCCCTAAAAACCGGCGCGTAGTCTGCCCACACTGTGGGTGCGAGGCGTGGATCAGCGAGTACGAGCTACGCCGCAACCCGGCCCAGTATCGATGGACACAAGCCATGTACTCACCGATGACCTGGGATGGGTGACAAAACTAAAAAAGGAGTGTTGCAAAATGTCAATCAAAAAAACTGCGGATGCACGCGAGGCGCGGTATCAGATGCGCCATACACCGGAAAACTTTATAAAGATTTTTTGTAATTGGCCGTGTAGATCTTTCGGGCCGTCCGTGCTGGATATCCGCAAGCCAAAAGGAGTGCTGCAAAATGTCAGCAAAAAAACACCATAAAAACAACGCCCGCCCCACACAGGGCAGGGCGGGTAGCCTACTCTACCAGTGGACAGGTAAAGTTGAGGCCCTAAAAACTTTTGATCAGTCCAAAGCGACCAGCTCTGGTCTCCGCTCGGGCGAGACGGTGCGGACCTACCTCTCCGCAGGCCAAGATTTTTGCACATGGGCCAAGGCCCACCGTGCCTATAGGACGCTCGCACAGGTCACTGAGGACGATGCCCGTGCCTACCTAGCCTCACGTGAGAGCGCTGGGTTATCTGCGTGGACCCTAAGCCGGGATCGGTCGGCTCTATGCCGAGTCCTGGGTATGGACGCACAGCAGCTACCTGTCCCTGAGCGGAGGGCCGAGGACGTCAAGCGCGGACGCGGCCCGGAGCGGCCGGTAGCGGACAGGCACCAGCCTATGGCTACTTTTTTACGGGCGAGCGGCCTGCGGCGGCATGAGGCGCAGCTACTAGAGGTGCGGGATATTGACGCTGCCGCCGGGACAGTCACGGTCCGGCGAGGCAAGGGCGGCCGGAGCCGGACTGTGACCCTGCTGGACAAGGATGCTGTGCTGGGAGTACAGCTGGACGGCAAGGCGCCTACGGACAGGGTCTTTGATCAGATCCCCAAAAGCATCAATGTGCACGGCTACCGGCGGCAGTTTGCCCAAACTTTTTTCCAGCAACTCACCGGCGCGGCATACGGTACTCCTGGGCTAGACCAGCACGTCGTCCGTCGAGCGCTCGGGCGTGCCAGCCAGGGGCTCGGGCACGGTAGTGGGAGGCTAAGCCTAGTGCGGTGCTACTATATGCGGTGATAAGCTAGGCGCTGCTGTACCATGAGCTAAAGGGTAAAAATTACCTTTTAGCAACGTAGCATAAAAGATTAAAATACCCCGGTGCGTATACGCCGGGGTATTTTGTATTGTGCTTAGTCTGGTCTACGGTTTTTGGGGAGTATCTCTATCTCGTGGAGACGTTTTGTAGCGAGGAAGGAGGCGTGATGTATCACATGATGTGCCTTATAATAAGCATCATCCCCGTACACTAAAAGCATTATACCCACTAAGGTATCTGCTATAAGCTGAGTGACAATTTCTTCTTTTTCTGGGTTAGTGTCCTCAAGAATCTGCAGTGCGGTTAGTGCTACTAGTGCTTGGCTTTCTGCGCTATATAAGGGCGGCGGCTCATAGGGTTGCGGAGTGTATCTGCCTGTCATAATATCGTCTGCGGAGACGTCGTATATACGAGCAAGCGCTTCCAAGATCTTTACACTAGGGATCGCCTTACCCCGCTCCCAGGAGCTGTAGGTCGGTCGATGGATCCCAATCTCTCTAGAGATATCCTCCTGGGTTAACCCTTTTTGCCGCCGAAGAAATCGCAGTGCTTCACCAATAATTTTTTTCGGGTCTTCCACGGTCATATTAATCCCTCCATTGTTTATTATTGTATCCCACTGCGACCGATTATACAAGCATTTTTTTTAGATGTGCGCGATTGTAGAGACATTTTTATATTATAGTCTGTAATTGTATTTTGTTATTTGACATTTGAAAAGTTATGTCTTATAATGTAATTAAGATGGTTGGACGCGAAAAAAGATTTTTGAAAAGTTATGTCTTATAATGTAATTAAGACAGTCGGCAGTACCCATACATGACAGGAGGTATCCCTTATGTTAACCCAAACTGAAAACAATAGTACTACCAAGAAATCGCGTGGCGGCCAGTCTACGTCGCCAGAAGTGGTCGACCGGATCTTGTCGCTTGCCCGTCAGGGTTGGACGCGAACGGCGATCGCCAAAGAAGTTGGTGTGAGTGACAGGATTGTGACGAGTAAATGTCACAACAACGGGATCCGCTTCCCGCGTGGCGGCCCATCTACGCCGCCAGAAGTGGTCGCCCGGATCTTATCACTTGCCCGTAAGGGCTGGACGCGAACGGCGATCGCCAAAGAGTGCGGTGTAAGCGACAGGACTGTGACAACCATATGTCACAAAAACGGGTTCCGTTTCCCGTGCGGTGGCAACCGGTATGGCAACAAAACCCGCGCTACTATGCAGGAAGCCCCCGGCGGGATACATGACAAGGCTATCTCCGTTGATTCCGCCTGGAGCTATGCAAATAGCGCCTATACCGCAGGGCAGCTACAAATAGCATACCGTGGGCAGCGCGCACTACCCAAGCGGCTGAAAAAAATCTTTGGCGGAGAGGCCGGGCGTTTTATAAAAATTTAACAACGGTATCCCATAACCCCCAGCGGGGGGTTATATTTTTTTCCCACAAAAAACAAGGAGGTCATACAGATGGATCAGATCAGCACCAAGCTAGACGACATCAACAAAAAACTTAAAAAACTTGAACAGCTCCTACAAAATCACTCCGCCGCAACCGGGGAGTGGTTGACCGTCGACGAGGCGGCAAAAATCCTGCGTATATCGCGCGGCCACTGCTACGAGCTCGTCAAGCAACAGGCTTTGCCTGCCGTCCACGTCGGTAGGACTGTGCGGATCAGCGCGGCTGGGCTGCGCTCGCTGGGAGGAGGTGTGGGCGGTGCGTAGCAAAATACAACCTCAATTGCAGCGCTTACTAGCTCTCATGCGCCGCCATCCTCGGCAAGCGGCGGCTGTCACTGTCGCCATCGCGGCAGCATTTTTTATTTTGCTCGACCCTGCGCCGCAGACGCTAGCACGACCTCCCGCGCCGCCAGTGGCGCAGGTTCCCGCCGCCACAGATACTACACAGACCCCTGCGCCTGCCCCCGAGGTCGCACAAGTCGATCTGATGCTTTTCCCCGAGCCAGCGGGAGTGCGCGTCGAAAATTTTGCCGTCTCGCGGGTAGAGGCGGACTTTTTGCGAGGGGCGCACTGGGTGCTACACGTCGCCGACCCGACCAACCCAGCGACTCTAATCTGGGAGCACACGCTGGCTAAGCCAGCACAGAGCTTATCCGTCGGTATGTGGGTCTGCCTCTACACCCCCCGAACTACTATGGGGGCTACGGTTTTGGACCCGATTATGAGCTACGCACCTAGTGTGGAGATCATCGCCGATGGGCAGATAGTGCGCCCGCTCGCCACGGCACTCTGGGCCGAAGATGATTTAGTGCTAGTGACACTACAGCTACCGCACCCTGCCACGCAGATAAAGGCTCGGCTGCTACTACCGCCGCGACTACAAGCTGGGTATCCGGCGGTGACCAACTTAAAGCTGGAGGGGTGGTAAAAGGATATGCAAAAATCCATTTTTTGGCTCTTTGCGGGCCCTGCATGGCCTCTCAAGATCATCATCGCGATCATCGCCCCTATTATCCTCATCGGCAGCACACTAGCTGCGATCCCCTGGGCGGCACTTTTTTTGTTGCTGCCAGCTGTCACGCTGGTGGCGGGCAAGCCTGCGATCGCGGCCCAGCAGGCACTACTGGCCGTGGCACTACCTACGCTTTTTACCTACCTACAGCAGCTCGTCGGGATGCTCCATGCGGCGATCACAGGCCAGGGTATGCCAGCGCTTGACCTCTGGCAGATGACTGAGCGTATACCTGGGCACCTGCTCTACTACGCCGCACCGGGCGGGGATCCGCTACAGTGGGCAGGTCGGACGAGCGCCGCGCTTGGCCTGCTGCTCGCACTACGACTGCTCCCGTGGGGGCTTGCCTCATCGCTACTGACCCGACAAAAAAGTGTACGCCTTGCCGACGATGCGGCTCTAGGCACGGCCCGATGGAGCGGCTGGGCGGATCTGCGCAGTGCCGCAAAGCCCGGCTGGCCTAAGCCGGGTAATGCTCCTGGTATTGTGGTCGGCAAGCTGGGCGGCAAGATCTTGACGCTCTACCCTCGCCCTCCAGAGATCGTCAACCGCCACGTCTTGGTCATCGGCGCTAGCGGCACTGGTAAGAGCTCGGGCTATGTGGTCCCTAATATTTTTGCGGCGGTCCAGGCGGGGCAATCTATCGTAGTGACGGATCCCAAGGCCGAGCTCGTCGCAAAAACGGGTACATGGCTTGAGGCCCAAGGGTATGCCGTCCAAATTTTTGCGCCTGGGCAGACGATCGGGCACGCCTGGAATCCATTGGCGGCCGCTCAGACTGATGCAGATATAGATCTACTCGCGGCCGCCCTACTACAGAGCCGCGTTGGCGGTGGCTCAGACGTTTTTTTCCGCGCGGCGGAGGAGTACCTGCTGCGGCTGCATATGCATGCAGTCCTCGCGCACCCTGGCCTACAGGACCATGAGCGCACATTGCCAGCAGTGCTCGCGAATCTGAGTCGGCTGGACGATAAGGCGCTCGCCGCCTTTGTGACGGCTAGCGGATCACAGGTAGCTAAAGACACTCTCACTATATATCAGCACAAGATCGGTAAGCACACCCCTGATCTGGGGGTGGCATCCAAATTAAGCGCGCTGGCTAAGGCCGCGATCAATATCACTCCCGCATATGGTGCGGGCATCGATATGTCTATGATCCGGCAGCAAAAAACGGCGCTGTTTTGTGTGCTGCCAGTCGGCGATGATACCTATACCGGACTACTGGCTGCATTTTACGCCCTGCTTTTTCGGCAGCTCTGCTCAAGCTCTGACCGCGCCCGCCACGGAGTACGGCTCATCCTTGATGAGTTCGCGAATCTTGGCGTTATCCCTGGCTTTTGCCAGCAATTGGCGGTTGCTCGCGGTTACGGTGTGGATATCTCTGTGATCCTGCAGAGCATTGATCAGCTCGATACACTCTATGGCCAGTCGGAGGCCCGCACGATCGCGAGTAACTGCGGGACCCACATAGTGCTAGGTGTCAATGATGTGACAAGCGCGACGCACTACAGTAAGATGCTCGGCGAGACAGCTGTCCGCCAGCGGCGTGATCGTCACATCCAGGACAACTTAGTGTCGCGCCGCGAGCGATCCGAGGACTCGATCCGGCGGCACCTACTCAATCCCGACGAGGTCCGGCGGCTAGCAGGGCAGGGTGAGGGTATCGCGCTCGCGGGGGCCCACACGGTGCGATTTAGGCGGCTAGATTTTTACGCTGACAAACTCTATAAGGGCATGAGCCAACAGGCTTATGTGCTCCCGTCGCTCACACTCGGAGGGCCGCCACCACCGCCACCGCCTGGACCACCGGTAGATATTGATGATGCTTGGTTTTGATTCGGTGCAGGGATAATTTCCGCACTGCAAAAAAGGAGGTGATTTATTGTGGACTCTAACCGATTTTTCACTTCGCGCGAGGTCCAGCGGATGCTAAAAATTTCTGCCGCAACGCTGCAACGGCTCTGCTCGACCGGCGTACTGCCGAGCATCCGACTCGGCGACTCGGGTCATTATCGGATCAGCGAGGACGCGCTCCATGTTTTCCTGGCACGTAACTCGACAAAAAAGGAGGTTTAAGCCCCATGTTAAGGCTTATAATTAGCGCATTAGTAAAATATTGGCCGATCACTGTCTTGACTCTCGTGTCCTGGTCGCAGGGCTGGGGTCCTTTCCTGGGCGCTATCGTCGGTGCCGTTATCTGGGTGGTTTTTTGCAGGCGCATACCTATACGCGCTGCAACACCCACAGCGAGTGCGGCGGCGGATACAAGCGCGATCGAAAGTTTTACGGCTGACGTGGCGGACCGGTCGGTCCCTACCCGTGGTGTCCCAGAGATTTTGGCTGACTTGCACGCCCTGACCGGGTTGGCCGAGGCAAAGCGCACGATCGCGGAGATCCTTGCAAGCGTCCAGGCGAGCCGTGCCCGAGAGGCACACGGTCTATCCCCAATCATACAGAGCCTGCACTGCACTTTTGAGGGCCCGCCCGGCACCGGCAAGACGACAGTCGCCCGGCTACTGGGTGAGCTTTTTAACGCCGCTGGAGTTTTCCCCGGTCGCCCAGTTTTCATCGAGGCCACAAAAAGCGACCTCGTCGCGGGCTACGTCGGCCAGACGGCCCCAAAAGTCCGCGCGGTCTGTGCCTCTGCCGCTGGCGGGGTGCTTTTTGTTGATGAGGCTTACGGCCTGATGCCATCCGGCCAGGGGCACGATTTTTCGGGTGAGGCGATCACGGAGTTGCTTACCCAGATGGAAAACGGCCGCCGGCAGTTTTGCGTGGTGCTGGCCGGGTACTCGCGGGAGATCGACGCTCTGATCAGATCCAACCCGGGGCTAGAAAGCCGGGTGAGTTTCAGGGTGTTTTTCACCGACTATAGCCCGGACGAGCTGGTCCAGATAGCCGAGAGGGAGATGACCACCCGACAGTACCGCTACAGCCCCGAGGTGCTCACAGCCATCCGAGCACAGATCAGCAGACACGGCGGCAAGCTACCGGGCAACGCGCGCGACATCAGGCAGATGATCGAGCAGGCGATCCGCCGCGCCGCCATGGCTGGGCGTGCCACCGACCTGCACCCTCAGGATTTTAGTTAATCAACTAATTAATCAACTAATAAAAACAGGAGGTAAACTCTATGCGAAATTTATTGCTTTTAATAGGTATAGTTTTTCAGATTGGTGTCTTTACTCTCCTCGATGCACATGCCACGCCCTCACTTTCGCAGTCACTGCACGGCATGTCCTGGTCGATTGACAGAGGTATCGACACAGCAGTGGCTTGGGCTGAGGACCTAGGCTCTACAGCCCGCACGACACAGGCTGATCTTGCGCGAGGTGCGCGAGAGATCCAGCGGACGCGCGACAACTTTAACGAGATCGGCAGTGCCCTACGGGGCGCGCGCTGAGAGGAGATGATCATATGCCTACCCCAGCTCAAGCGCGAATCATCGCTATAGCTCCCACCGAGCTTACAATCGAGGTCGGCGGCGTCCTAGGCCGCGTGCCTCTCACCGAGATCCCTGCACTACTACAGCCTCATACTACCCAGCTCGCGGGACAAAAAATCCCAGTGGCCCCATCTGGCAAAGGCGGCTTATATAGCTACAGCACAGCCCTCGCCACCAAAAAGCCACTGCCAGCCGGGCAGCTTGGCGTGGGTACGGTACGCGCTATTACCCGCCAGGCTCTCTATGTCGAGGCTGGAGATACTGTCTGCGTGATCGCGCGGGGGCAAGCCACCCTGAGCCGCATCATACCACTAGCCGCTGGCTACCGCCTAGAGCAGACTGTCTCTGCCATAGACGGCTCGATCGTCGCCGCACAACCTTGCCCATGGCAGACCGTGGCCTTACCGCGCGGCGCGACCGCTTGTGGTATCGTAATAGATACCACATTTAAGGGCGACCGCCCTGCGGTGCTGGTAGAGATCGTCCCAGGTATAGTCGGCATAGCGGACCTACCGGCCTCAGCCCGCCTCAAGCGCGGCGACAAAGTGACTGGCAAAATTTTACATTTTAATCTCACCCGCCAGCGCGTGCGGATCGAGCTGACACATGTAGGTGGTCGCGCCCTACCGTCTCCAGCCGCCGCAAAAATTATTGCACTACTAGAGGTATATGGCCCTCTACCGGTCGCCGCTGTAGAGCTGATCTGCCCTAGTGCATCTGCACTCGCTCGCCGGGCGCGCGGAACTATCAGCGTCCGCGACCTAGGCGGGGAGCCGGGCCTGTGGCTGACAGGGCAAACGGTAGAACTTCCAAGCTTTCGGCAACGTGCCTTTGGGTGGTTTATTGCCCGAGCTTTTGAAGCGGGTTGTAGTCTTAAACGTTCTTCCAAAGAAAGTTGGCTTTTTACGACGCCTAGAGGCCGACAAACTATTGTTGTTGTTTTTCCTGATCGCCCGCCGCCCGCAGGCGGCATAGTTCTACTGCCCTATGGTGTGGAGGTGTTTCCGGGTGGACTTAGTATATCTGTTGCTGAGTTAGAAAACTATCACCTCACGGAGATCCTTCAAAAACAAAAATAAAAAGGAGTGTTTTTTGATGAAAACAAACAAAGTTAGTTGGTCCATAACAAAAACTATAATGTTATGTATGCTTATCGCGGTGCTTGCAATAGCCCCGACATCAACTGTTCATGCGGCACCCGCCCCGGCGGTAATAGGCATTCAAATTGACGGGCTACCGCTTATCCCGGGTGACAACATTACGTTGCGGATCGCGACGACAGGTACGCCCGATACGGTCACAGCCACTATTTGGGGTGTGGCACATACGCTTACATCGGGGGATGGTGGTATGACCTGGGCAGTCGTTATCCCGGTTCCTGATCCACTGCCCGCTGGTGAAGTCGCGCTCGGCGAGATAGTGCTCCGGCGTGGTGCCATTGCAACTCCGTATTTGGCGCCAATGGAGATTATCGCGACCCGAGTAACGCCTGCAGTTGTTGCGCCGGGCGGACAAATCTTTATCGAAGTCGCCGCAGCCGGGAACCCGGACAATATCGTAGCGTTCGTGGGCGGCTTTCAATATTCCCTTTGGCCAGGGGAAGAGTTTTTGGGGAGAGGCTTAATTTGGTCTGTATGGGCGCATGTTCCGTTTAATACCCCAAGCGGAGTAAATACTATCCCTATTATAGCGATACTTGGGACTCTGACAATTGCACAGGAAATTGTTTTTGAGGTATCCGAGCCTGAGCCAGTAGTAGAACCACCTGTGGTACCTGAGCCACCTGCGGTAGTAGAGCCACCTGCGGTAGTAGAACCGCCTGCGGTAGTAGAGCCACCTGCGGTAGTAGAACCGCCTGCGGTAGTAGAACCGCCTGCGGTAGTAGAACCGCCTGCGGTAGTAGAACCGCCTGCGGTAGTAGAACCGCCTGCGGTAGTAGAACCGCCTGCGGTAGTAGAGCCACCTGCGGTAGTAGAACCACCTGCGGTAGTAGAGCCACCTGCGGTAGTAGAGCCACCTGCGGTAGTAGAACCACCTGCGGTAGTAGAGCCACCTGCGGTAGTAGAGCCACCTGCTACGCACGATTTTGCCCCGACATGGAGCCATCCGCCAGGATCGCTGTTACCGGCAGATGCTACAATTTGGGCTTGCTTTGGCATACCAGTAACTCTTACTAGACCGGATATGGTCAAGTTCTTTCGTTTTGCGGATGGCAGGTTGATCGGAGACGCTCGGTTAGTGCGGTACCAGCGCCCCGAGTATCCGACTCGTATCTACTGGCGTCTGCGTCTGCAAGACAATCTTGCACAGATTTTTTATGGCAGGTCTCTTCCCCCACTGCACTGGCCTGCTGCTGAAGCATTGTTTTCTATATGGCGACACGACGTTTCGCCACAGCTTGGCGAATGGAGAAGCGGAATTGGGTTGTCCGTGGCAAACGCGCGGTTTACTTTTTTGCCTACCGCGCCGCTTCACTTAAAATCGATTGGGCTGGCTCCACTACCGCATAACAACACGCCAATCAACCTTTCCGCCCCCCAGCTCGGGCAGATGTCGGCGCAGTGGTACCTCATGATGTCGGAGCCAGTTTTTGTGACGTACCCTGCGTCGGCATCGGTGCATGTGACGCACCCCGTCGGTCAGCACATCGGCACATGGCCACTAGCGCACCACGAAAGGATCTTTGCCTACTACGCCCCCCGCCTCGCATGGGCGTTCCACATCGACCTATACGGGCCGCTCATGATCCAAGGACATGCCTACCTCTCTCTGCCGGCAGGGACTTTTCGGACACCTGACGGCCGCGAGCTAGGTGCGCGTGAGCGCATAGCTCCTCATGAGATGTCCCCACTCCGTCGGGTCAGCTCGGCAAGTCCGCCACTGCCACCACCGGCAGCAGTTATCCCGCCTGGGCCGCTAGTCGAGGGATGGGCAACGGACGTCACCGATGTATTGCAAATCACGAGTGCACGCGACATGCGTATCCTCGTCGGAGCCCAGCATATCTACGCGGTTGCTCCACGCGCAGTTGCGGCACTGGATCGGGAGACTGGGCAGATACTATGGACGTGGCTTGCCGATACTGGGTTGCCTGGCGGTTCGATCTCGAATGCAGTTTTATGCCGTGACGGGCGGATACACGTACTAGTGCGCAATGCCTCGGATTGGCAGTATCTGATGCTGGACGGCATGTCCGGTGACATTATCGTGTCGCAACTACTGCCGGTACGGCAGCGGCTGGTATATGCGCCTGGGGACGCATCGATGTTTTTGTCGCGCACTGGAGATATCATTCTTTGGTTGAAGAGCTATACTGGCCCAGCGGCGCCTCTGGGTCCGATCGATAGTGTCCTGCGGTTACGCGATGGAGTTGTGGTCGCGGCAGTATATCATACTGAACACATCACGAGAACAAGCCCAAAGGGCTTGCATGGTGAGTCATTAATTTTGCCAGATGGGCAGTTGCTCCCTGTCCCGATGAGTGGCGTTGTCCGTACAGATGTCCATGTACCGAGGTGGGTATTTGGCGGGCAAGCGATTTCTCTGCCTGATGGCAGGAGCCTGTACAGTGATGGTCGCACACTTATAATTTTTTCGCCGGATGGTACAAGGACGGAAGTCCCACTACCTTTGGGCGCCCCGTCGCTAGTTAGGGGCTATAGCGCTTTTTATTATGATGGCAGGTTGTATTTTCCGGGTTCAGGGCAAGTCTTGGATTTAGCAACGGGCGCCGAAAGTGCCGTGGATATCATTGGATACCAGGCAAGCGACCCGATCCGGGCTGTTATGCCTTGGATGTCTGATGTCACAGAGATACGTGGCCGCAATTGGAGTTTGAGTGTACGTGGTCGAGTAGATCACGTCACACCGGGTTCTCTTGTGATCGCTCATACAGATGCCAACCGCGCACTGATCACCCGGTTTGTGTCTACACCTGAGCCAGTGCCTACACCTGAGCCAGTGCCTACACCTGAGCCAGTACCTGCACCTGAGCCAGTGCCTGCACCTGAGCCAGTGCCTGCACCTGAGCCAGTACCTGCGCCGATAATGCCAGCACCCGAGCCTGTGCCTGCGCCTGAGCCTGAGCCAGTGCCAGCTCCCGAGCCTGTGCCTGCGCCTGAGCCTGAGCCAGTGCCAGCTCCCGAGCCTGAGCCAGTGCCTGCGCCAGTGCCTGCGCCAGTGCCTGCGCCTGAGCCGCTGCCCCGCACGTCAGGACGTGCAACGATGCCTGAATTTTTGCTTTTGACCGCTTTCGTATTGCTTTTTATGGGTCTACTGTTGATGCGGCCCGTTATCCTGCCCCAGGTGGTGCGCAAACATGGTAGGCAATAGCTTTACTATCGCAAAGCTGTTACTCGTCTCTGCGGGCGTGCTAGTAGCCTTAGCGTTCAATCAGGTGCTTTTGGTCGAGTTTGAGGACCAAGAGTACCGACAAGCCCAGGCTTGGGCAGTGAACTATGTCGCTGGGGATAACACTTCCCCAGCGGCTATTTTATTATCACCGCCGCCAGCACCCGAGCCAATCCCTGCACCTGAGACGGAGCCTGCACCAATAGATCCTCCGCCTACACGAGTCAAGCCTGCAGCCATCCTCTCTGTCCCAGCGATCGCGCTGCGGGTCGCTGTTTTTGACCATGGCACATCAGAGTCCGCTTTGCGCAAGGGGCCTGCTTTTTTCCCTGGCAGGTCAAACCCAAGTGGCCGGGTGGCTATAGCTGGACATCTCGGAGAGGCGGGTGGGCCGTTTGAGTATATCGGGGAGCTGCGGCCAGGCGATCTCATCACGCTATCTATTGTTGGTGGCGGTGAGTATGCCTATCGCGTATCTGGTAGTCACGTGGTACACGAGTTAGACTGGGGCCTGATCGATGATACCAGGCCGGGCCTGATACTCCAGGCATGCCTACTCGGGGCACGGTACCATGCGTACCGGTTGCTGGTAGAGGCGGCGCCCTACTGAGTGACTAGTGATCTTCTCTCTTTTTTCTCTCCGACGGGGAGAAAAAGCACTTTACATGGGGGCAAACAGGAGTTTGTATAGGCCCGAAAAAGCCTTTAATTGTTGACTTTGTGGTACTACGCCTGACCAGGATAAACTACCCCCGCTTAATTTGGGACCAAGGGGTCGCAGGTTCGAATCCTGTCGCCCCGACCATTGATTTTAAAGGGTTTTCTGCTATTCTGCAGGCAGAAAAATCCCCTGAAAACTAGCTATTTACACACTACTTTAAAAAAAG
>Ga0209316_100276_pt1 | contig 18135 bp, 19 predicted proteins | sample 3C3metaG_FD_184150 | JGI IMG/M metagenome (GOLD analysis project Ga0209316, IMG submission 184150) | Freshwater bacterial and archeal communities from Indian Creek, Illinois, USA - 3C3 metaG (SPAdes) (version 3) | ecosystem: Environmental > Aquatic > Freshwater > Unclassified | place: USA: Indian... | reverse complement strand
AGGGCTTTTCGCTCATAGAGGTACTGGCAGCGGTGGCCATTTTAGCCTTGGTGGCGCTACCGCTACTTGGCATGTTTACGGCCGCCATGCAGAGCGGGCATGCAGCGCAGCTGCAGACCTTGGCGACTCTACATGCGCAGCAGTTAATGGAGGAAGCAATGTCTATTGCCCCTACCGCGAGGGGTGTCTTACCATCAACAGTAAGCGGTGCCATCAATTTCGGCACTGTGGCCAATTTCTTTACCTTTACAAGGGTCTTAGAAGCAGACACCGTAGGCCTCGTACGCATTACCATAACCATTACTTGGACCGAGGCGCGGGGACAGCGTTCTTACAGGGTGGTGACTTTGGTTGAATAGACAGTCTGGTCTGACACTAATGGAACTGCTCGTCGTTATGGCCATCGTCTCTATAGTCGCCGTCTCCGCTGGTAGCATGCTGGTGGCTGGGATGCGTACCTTTCAGGCGCGCCATGTCGGCAACATGGTGGTTTCCGACATGCGTTTCGCCATGGAAGTGATGGCGAGGGATTTGCGGGCGGCGACCGCTGTACGCAGGGTTTCTCCTAGTCATATTGAGTTCACTAGTCCGGGGGATGCTTCGCCTTTTTCGCGCAGTTTTCACCAGAGCACCAGCACGATTATGCGCAAGCAGGGCACTAGCCTGTCGTCGCTGGTTGACAATGTTGATTTGCTTACCTTTGCCTTCGATACGACTACTATTAGCATTGCCATAATCAGCGTCCCCGCGGTAGACGGCATTGCAGGGAGCGGTTTGCCCTTGACTTTGACTACACGCGTCATGAGGCGTAACTAAATTGAGGGCCACATGCTAAAGATACGCAAGCTGTCGCCTTCATCTGAGCGCGCATTCACCTTAATCGAAACTCTAGTAGTCGTAGCGATACTTCTTATTTTTGTGGGGCTAGCTATGCCACGGGTAGGCAATGCCTGGGTCGAACTACGCTTAATTTCTGAGGCGCGTCATGCCCATGCATTGGCGCAGGCCACACGCCAATATGCGATCATGCGGGGTGCAACTGCACAGATATCTTTTGCTAACCTAACAAACCAGCCTGCTGCTATTTTGGTGACGGACCATTCAGGCACCCTCCCTGTGCCAGTTTTCGAAACGCATATGCTACCCATAGGATTCAGATTTGTCTACGTAGGTCATCAGCCCAAAATCGTAGCCTTTAACTCGCGAGGTGAGGCCGATTGGCCGTTCACCAGTAGTAATGCGCCGTATCGAGTTATACTCCGTGCCCCTAATGGCCAAGAGAGGCATTTGCTTTTTCACCGTGCTGGGCGGATCATGCTACAGAAGCCGCAATAATTGCCCTACTAAGTCCAAAGTTTTTTGCGAAGTTGGGGTTGTGATAGGAGGTACCTGTGCCAATGACTTTTTTCACTGCCAGTAATGCTGGACTCTTAGTTCTAATTTTAATAATTCTGCTTATTGTCGCCGGGGTCGTGGTTCTGCGCTCCCGCACGCGCGTCAGGACTACCTTGGGCATTGATGTTGGAAATGCGCAAATTAAAATTGCCGAGTTAAGTTTGGGAGCGAGCCCTGCGCTACTGCGCTATGTGGTCGTGCCTACCCCCGCCGATGCGGTAGAAAATGGCTTGGTCAAGAATGGTGATTCATTGGTGGCGGCTATCGCCGGTGCTCTTAAGGCGGGGGGTTTTCGCACCCGGCGCTGCACGGCTGTTTTGACGGGGCAGAATTTGCTGCTGCGGCATATTGACTTGCCGGCCATACCCGCGGGGGAGTTGCGTAATGCGATAAAATGGCAGTTTGAGCAGTTCTTTCAGATACGGCTGGCGGAGATGCTCACCGACTACCAGGTCATTTCCGCCGGCCCCGGCCAGCCTTCGACCGTCCTCCTCGTCGCTATGCAGCGCGAGCCCATAGTTTCCCTAGTTGAACATTTGCGACGTGCTGGTCTTGGGGTCGATGGCGTAGACATCGAGTCGCTGGCCATACAGCGGGCCATCGGCTTAATAGCCTTGGCGGAAAAGAATAATAGCACGGAGGCCGTCGTGGATTTTGGGGCCGGCACTACTAATATAAGTATTTATCATCAGGGGCTGCTGCAGGCCAGCCGCATCTTAAACATTGGGGGCAATGACTTTACTAGCACCATTGTCTCGCGCCTGAATTTAGGCTGGGACGAGGCCGAGGCCCTTAAATTGCGTTATGGGCTAGACACCGCGTCGGAGATTGCTCCGGCCGTTATTCATGTGCGTGACCGCTTATTTAACGAAATATACAAGACGCTTGATTTTTACTTTGCGGAGCACCGCGGGCAGAAGATGGCCAAACTGACTATAGTGGGTGGCGGCAGCAGCATGGAGGGCATGGCAGTGCAACTGGACCACTACTTGGGCGAAAACCAAGCCATGCTGCTGGAGTCCTTCTTGGTAGAGGCTTTTAATCCTCTGGATTTTGTGATACATAAATTGTCTTTAGACGAAGCCAAGCTGATTGGACCAGCACTGGCTGTAGCTATCGGGCTGGCCCTTGACGAGGTGACAACACGATGAAAGTAAATTTACTGCCGCAAGAATTGAGACGTCGGGCTGGAGTATCACCATGGCTGCGCTACTTGGGCGGTTTTATCATTTTCTTGGTACTTGTCCCCATGCTCTACACCATATGGCTGTACCTAGACGTGGCGCGGCTCGCGCGGGCCGAAGCTGTGCTCGCGACCCGCTTAGAGCTGCTAAGGCCTCTAGATGCACTGCAGACGGAGCGCAATGCCCTGGCCCAAGAAGTGCAGGTACTAAGGCAGGCTGTTGGAGAGCGAGAACATTTTATACCCAGCATCTACCTAGCGGAGCTGCTTAAGCTCTTGCCGGCGCAGACCGTGATGGGGAATCTCTCGCTAAATAAGGATGTGTTGAGTTTTAGTGGCACTGTGGGCAGTTACACCGAAGCCGCTTACTTGCTCGTTCTTTTCGAGTCATCACAGCTTTTTGCTAACCCCGTTCTTTCCGGTTTGACTGCGGCCGAGGCCGGTTATAGTTTTAGCTTCACGGTGGAACTGGCCGAGGGTGTAGAATGATGAAGATGAACATTAGCCCACGAGAGAAGCGGTTATTGGTCGGCCTTCTCGTTGTGGTCCTCCTTTTTGGCTACTACCTCTTTGTCCTAGAGCCACTATTAACTAGACAAGGGACTATCAGTGCTGCGGTGGCTAGCAAGCAGGCCGAGGTAGACCGCCTGTTGCCGCTCGAAGCACAGGCCCCGGCCCTTAGGCAAGAAATTGTCGCCTTGCAGAGTGATTTAGCGGCTTTGCAGGACTTAGCGCGGCCCTTGCCCCTGCCTGATGTGCTCCTGACATTAGAGCGTCTAGCCGATACTTGGCAATTTGAACTGGCCTCTCTCGGGCTGCAGGGCATAGTGCCTGAGACAGGGGGGGCGGTCTCCTTGCGTTTCGCGACGCCGTATGCCTCATTTACTGGCTTCCTCCTGGACCTAGAGCGTCTAGGGCATACTTTTGCCCTGACCTCGTTGGGGCTTTCTTCAACTGGGGAAGTGGTCAATGTCGACCTCACCTTTAGCATCTACAGCGGACTCATACCGCCACGGGCGGATATAGTGGTGCCATGGCGCGTTTCGCCCTTCAATCCAAGGTGATAGTCTCGGTAGGCATGAGAGCCGCCTGCTTTTCTGCAGGTGGCTTTTATGCCTACTCTGTAGTGTACAGGCACATGGCCTAGTTTGGCTACGATTTCAACCACAGAGGTCACAGAGGCGCACTCCTTCTTTCTCTCTTGCTTTCTCTGTGTACTCTGCGGGTAACTAGAGGTAGGAGGTTAGAAAGTGGAAGCTAGACGAGTCTGGCGAAAATGCTTTAACAGCACAACACAGAGGCATGGGAAAAAGTAAAATAAGACGCTTAGGATACAATGCTTATGGTTTCAGTATTGAACTCCATGTTCCTCTCTTGCTTTCTCTGTGTACTCTGCGGGTAACTAGAGGTAGGAGGTTAGAAAGTGGAAGCTAGACGAGTCTGGCGAAAATGCTTTAACAGCACAACACAGAGGCATGGGAAAAAGTAAAATAAGACGCTTAGGATACAATGCTTATGGTTTCAGTATTGAACTCCATGTTCCGCTCTTGCTTTCTCTGTGTACTCTGCGGTTAAAAAAAGTTCCCTTTTCAGACTTTCCTAAGGCAGCTCGTTAGGTGTCAACGGGAATGCAGGTAGAATGTAGGCCAGGAGGAGTGTAATGAAAATAATTCTCATCGGCATGATGGGTAGCGCCAAAAGCACCGTGGGGCAGCTTCTAGCAGCAGAGTTTCGCTGTGCGCACCTTGACCTGGACAATTTAATCGAAGAACAGACAGGGCAGGCCATTCATGAGATTTTTGCCTTGTGGGGCGAGGGACACTTTCGCCAGTTAGAGTCAGAGGCCATGCTTGCTCTATCCAGGAGCGCGCCGCCCGCGGTGATTTCTTTAGGCGGCGGGGCCATACTGAACAAAGAGGCGATGGACGCCTTAAGAAAGACGGGGAAAGTGATTTACTTGCGCGCATCTCCCTCACATCTGGCCATGCGCCTAGAACATAGCACCGAAAAACGTCCCCTGCTGATGGACGCCCCGGACCAACTCGTGCGCCTTACGGAAATTCTCGCCGTGCGTCGCAGCATCTACGAGGGGTATGCGGATTTAATTCTTGATTCCGACGAGAAGACCAGTGCGATTCTCGTCGAAGAAATTTTGCGGTGGTGTAAGAGTGTCAAGGTAGAGGGCAGGATTTTCTGACCTAGTTAGAGAAAGTTCTTCTAGTGGTAGATTCAATCGAGGGGGTAGTTCTGTTGCCAAACGCCTTAGTTATCCATGGCCCTAACTTGAATATGTTGGGGCAGCGTGAAAAACGCATTTATGGGGCCACCACTTTGCCCGAGCTAAACAGCATGTTGGTCGCGGAAGCCACTACTTTGCAGTGGGACCTCAGTATCGTGCAAAGTAATTCCGAGGGGGACATAGTTAGCGCCATTCACGAGGCCCTCGGTCGCTACGAGTGCATTATTATTAACCCCGCGGCCTATACCCACTATAGCATCGCCATTCGCGACGCGATCGCCGCCTGCAATGTTCCGACCATTGAGGTGCATCTCACTAATATCTACAAACGCGAGGAGTTCAGGCACAAGTCGGTTATCGCTCCCGTTAGCGTAGGGCAAATTAGCGGTTTTGGCCCTTATGGTTATGTGCTCGCCCTGCAAGCCGCAGCGAATCTTATGGGCAGGTCGCCTGCCACACAAAGCCAGTAGAGGAGGAAAATAAATGCAATCGAGACTTGAGCAACTGCGCCTCGCGCTACCTGAGGGTGTCGACGCGCTTCTCACCTTAAGGCCTGACAATCGTACTTACATCAGTGGCTTTACCGGTTCTAATGCCTATGTGGTCGTCGGCCGTGAAGTGGCCATGCTCCTCACTGATTTTCGTTATGTCGAGCAAGCCACCTTGGAATGCCCCAATTTTGTGGTCAGTGACTATGCCCCTGAACTGACCGATAGCTTAAACGAAGCCCTAAGGGCGGCGAACATTAAGGCGCTGGCCTTTGAAAGTGATTTTGTCACCGTCAGCCAGTACGAAATGCTTAAGACTAAGTTGACGGTAGAACTAGTCCCCACCACTGGGCTAGTAGAGAAGCTGCGCCAGACCAAGGATGAGGGCGAGATTTTAGCTATGCAGAAGGCCGCCTATATTGCCGAAGCCGCTTTAGCCGAAGTTTTGCCCCTTATTAAGGTCGGTGTCAGTGAAAAGTATATCGCCATGAATCTCGAGTTCACTCTCAAGCGTTTAGGCTCCGAGCGCCTGCCCTTTGATATTATTGCCGCTTCTGGTCCGCGGTCGAGCCTGCCGCATGGTCGAGCCTCTGAGCGTATTATTACGGCCGGAGATTTCTTGACGCTTGACTTTGGCGCTGTGTACAATGGGTATTGTTGCGATATGACCCGCACTTTTGTGGTGGGTGCCGACCCGACGCCAGAACAAATTGAAGTTTATGGCACGGTACTTGAGGCGCAAGAAGCAGCGCTAGCTGCCCTGCTACCTGGAATGCTAGGCCGCGAACTAGACCAAGTAGCGCGCGCTATAATCACCGCGCGCGGCTATGGGGAGCGTTTTGGACATGGCCTAGGCCACGGAGTAGGCCGCGCTGTGCACGAGGGTCCAAGCGGTGGCAGCAAGTCCGAGGACAAATACCTCCCCGGCATGGTCATCACCATTGAACCAGGCATTTACTTGCCCGAGTGGGGTGGGGTGCGCATTGAAGATATGGTGCTCATCACAGAGGATGGCTACCAAAACTTCAATAGTTATGCCAAGCAACTGACGAGAATCGGCTAGTCACAGACCAGTAAAAGCCCTAGATGTAGGAGGATGCAGTAATGATTTCAACAAGTGAATTTCGCACGGGCCTAACGGTGGAGGTTGATGGTATAGTCTACCAGATCATCGATTTTCAACACGTCAAACCAGGTAAAGGGGCGGCTTTCGTGCGCGCCAAGCTAAAAAACGTCATGACTGGCGGTGTGCAAGAGATGACCTTTCGCGCCGGCGAAAAAATAAACCGTGCGCACGTCGAACGCCGCACCATGCAGTACCTCTACGATGCGGGCGATTTTTACACTTTTATGGACACCGAAAACTATGAGCAAATGAATGTCAATCACTCCACCATCGGAGACGACATTAAGTATCTTAAGGCCAATGAAAATATCACTCTCCTCATGTATCAAGAGAGGGTTATGGGGGTTGAGCTGCCCTTTTATGTTGAACTTACTGTTGCTGATACTGCCCCCGGCTACCGCGGCGACACGGCCACTGGAGGCAGTAAGCCTGCGACCATGGAAACTGGCTTGGTTATTAATGTGCCCTTCTTTATCAATGTCGGCGACAAATTGCGCATCGACACGCGCACTAAAGCGTATCTCGATCGGGCTTAAAATGCGGGAGGTGCATCAATATGCTATTGACGGGTGCTGAATTACGCCAGATTTTTGCTCTTACCTCTCCCTTTGCGGCGAATGGGCAGCTGAAGCCAGAAGAAGAGCGCGTCACCCTCCTCGCCGCCAATGCTAATTTTCCCCTTGAGTTGCAATTTCGTGCCTTTGCCATGGCCGCGGCCATGGGGGATGGTTCGCCCATCATTGTGCAGATTAGCCAAAACTCTGCCGAGGCGGCCGCGGGGGACCCCGGCAAGGTTTTGCCCCTTAAGGGGGTGCAGCACTATAGTCCGGATACTACCGTTGTACTTGGGGCGCAAATTGCCGCGGCGGAGCTGGCACGTTACGCGCGCGAGTACAATGCGCCTTATATCGCACTCTCGCTCGACCATTTTAAGGTGCCGGCCTTTCCGCAAGAGATTTTGCCACAGCCAGAGGGCCTCAATTACGCGCTGGCAGAGGCCAAAGTACAGCATGCCCTCGACTACATGCTGCCCGTATTTGGCGACGAGGCCTTGCTCGATGCCCCTACCATGGAGCTTTACTGCCACTACTTACTCAGCCCGGCCTATGTGCGCTTTAAGCGTGATTTCGCCCGCATTGTGGAGCTGGTGCGCCCGGCCTGGGGCATGATCGATACCGAACACCTGCCGCCCGCCCTTGATTTTGTCGTAACGCGGGACATCCGCGATACCGTGCGCCACATCGTAGGCAACAAAGAGATAATTATTGAAGCCGAGTTTGGGGCGACCGGCACCAGTGGTCAGGCCTTAGACTACAAGGCCTTACGCGGTAGAGAGTTAGAGCAGTTCGCGGCGCAAGTAGTGTCCTTTATTCAGTATACTGGGGCCGATGCCATCGCCTACCCCATTGGTATGGAGCATGCCGCTAAAAAGGATAAACGGCATGAACCCGATATCGAGCGCATTGAGGTTGTGCAGTCGGCTCTCTACAAGGCGCTAGGTAGGTACATACCTTTCGCCCAGCACGGAGGTTCTGGTGCGGCAAAAATTGCCCGCGGTTTAGTGGGCAAAAACAATGTCAACACCCATTTTCTCGTCGATGGTTCTCTCGCGGTAGGCGAGTATGCTGTCGCCCATATTGCAGCCATTCGTGCCGGCGACAAAAAATATTGCGGCCCAGCTATTTTTACGCAGTACATGCAGGCCGTGGCGGCAGCGGCTCTAGGCAAACTAGGCGAAACAGGCAGCCTCAACCTAGGTCGCCAACTAAAGGAACACCTCACTGTCAAGGCGGGCAAGCTGCCTGCGGCCTCGGTTGGTACACCCATGGGAGCATATGACGAGTAAGGGAGGGTTCTTAAGTGGTCTTACAGATTCCACGTCCCACTATTGAGCGCCTGCCTCTTTACTTGCGTTGCCTCATACGCCTAGCCAGTAGCGGGGTAGAAGTCGTCTCCAGCGAGGAGCTCGGCAAATTGCTTGCCATCACCGCAGTACAAATTCGTAAAGACCTGGCTTATTTTGGCGAGTTTGGGCGTCGGGGAGTGGGCTACGATGTTTCGGCCTTGCTGGGGCAAGTGTCGCAAATACTCGGCGTCAACCGTGCGCGCAAGCTGGTTTTGGTGGGGGTGGGGCACCTTGGTCAGGCTCTCGCCAACTACGATGGTTTTCGTGAGCATGGTTTTAATATCTCCGCCGTTTTTGATGCTGACCCGAGCAAAATCGGGTTGACCATTGCCGGGCAACGCGTCTTGCCGGTGCATCGCATTGCTGAGATGTTGCCCCAGATGGGCGTTGAGATGGCCATTCTCGCCGTGCCCGCTCATGCGGCGCAAAAAGTTGCCGACGCCTTGGTGCTAGCCGGTATCAAGGCCATCTGGAATTTCGCCCCAGTGCGGCTAATCGTGCCAGAGAATATTGAAGTGCGGCAAGAAAATATGATTGTGGGCCTGCTCGCCCTGTCGTACTACTTGGCGCAGCATGACCGATAGGCAGCAATAGCACCAACCAGCGCCCAGGCGCTGGTTGGTGCTATTGCTCAAAAGAGGTTGCAAAAACAGTGTTGACCGTAAAAAGGGCCCATGCTACAATACACGGGTATAGTGATATTTTTCACAAAGACTAAATTATCCGACAAATCATGTGCGAGGTGGGACACCCATGTTGACAGTGGCCGAACTTAACGAGATTAGATCCCGAGTGAGAAAACAGCTGCGCGTGCGCACCAATGGGTCGGCAGTGAAAGTTGTTATTTCTTCAGGTACGACAGCCATCGCCGCCGGTTCTCGCGCCGTGATGGCCGCTGCCCTTGACGAAATAGCGGCCAAGGGGCTTCATAGCGTGCAAATTGAGCAGCGTGAGATTGATGTAGCGGCGGGTGAACAACCTGCGGTCATTATCGTGACGCAGGGCGCAGAGACTCTCGTCAAGAACTGTACGCCGGACGCTATGCGTGAGCTAATTCAAAAGGCCGTGCTAGCCAACGGCGAAGTAGCAGATTAGTAATATACGATAGGAGGTGCTGTCATGGCCTATATACGCTCTCACGTTCTTGTCTGCGCTGGCACTGGGTGTACTTCCTCGGGCTGCAAAGCCGTCGAGGACTCGATGCAGGCTGAAATCGCCAAGTTGGGACTAGAAAATGAAGTTAAAATAGTAGAAACGGGCTGCTTTGGCTTTTGCAAAATCGGCCCTATCGTCATGGTCTACCCAGAGGGTTCTTTTTACTGCCATGTTAAATCAGAAGACGCGCCGGAATTAGTAAGCGAGCACTTGCTAAAGGGACGCATGGTAGAGCGCTTGCTTTATCGTGACGTGCAAAATCCTAAACCGACGGCTTTCTTTACCGATATTGATTTTTACAAGAAGCAGCAGCGCGTAGCCTTAGCGAACTGCGGCTCTATTGATGCCGAAAGCATCGAGGAGTACATTGGGGTGGATGGTTACCAGGCTCTCGCCCAAGCCGTTACCCAGATGACCCCGGCGGAAGTAATACATGCCGTAAAGCAGTCTGGCCTGCGCGGACGGGGCGGCGGCGGTTTTTCTACGGGGCTAAAGTGGGAGTTTGCGGCGCGCAGTGCCGGGCCGACGAAGTATGTCGTCTGCAATGCCGACGAAGGGGACCCCGGGGCCTTTATGGACCGCAGCATCCTCGAAGGCGACCCGCATTCAATTATTGAGGCTATGGCTATAGCCGGTTACGCGATTGGCGCCAGTCAGGGTTATGTATATGTACGAGCCGAGTATCCCATCGCGGTTAATCGGCTGGCTATAGCTATTGACCACGCGCGCCAACTAGGTGTTCTTGGTGATGGCATCTTCGGTACTAAGTTTAATTTCGATTTGTCCATACGCCTTGGCGCAGGTGCCTTTGTCTGCGGAGAGGAGACGGCTCTCTTGGCCTCGATCGAGGGCAAGCGCGGCATGCCTAAGCCCCGTCCTCCATACCCCGCGGTGAAGGGTCTGTGGGATAAACCAACCCTCATCAATAATGTTGAAACTTTTGCCAATATCCCCAAGATACTAACCAAGGGTCCGGAGTGGTTTGCCGCCATGGGCACGGAAAAGTCTAAGGGCACTAAGGTCTTTGCTCTCGCTGGCAATATCAATAATACTGGCCTCGTAGAAGTGCCCATGGGCATTACGCTCCGCGAAATTATCTACGATATAGGTGGCGGTATTCCCAACAAGAAAGCCTTTAAGGCTTGCCAGACGGGTGGACCTTCGGGCGGTTGCCTGCCCGCGTCATACCTCGATACCCCCGTTGACTACGATAACCTTATCGCCGTTGGTTCCATGATGGGCTCAGGTGGGCTTATCGTCATGGATGAAAGCAATTGCATGGTGGATGTAGCGCGCTTTTTCTTGGAGTTCACGCAAGAAGAATCTTGTGGCAAGTGCGTACCTTGTCGCGAGGGAACGAAGCGTATGCTGGAGATACTTGAAGGAATTACCAAGGGACATGGCACGCTGGAGGACATTGAATTACTCGCTGAACTCTCGGAAACTATTAAAGGTGCGTCACTTTGTGGCCTTGGACAGACGGCTCCTAACCCCGTACTCGCCACTTTGCGCTTTTTCCACAACGAGTTTATGGCGCATGTGGTCGACAAAAAGTGTCCGGCGGGTGTTTGCCAAGCGCTCTTGACTTACAGCATCATCCCTGAGAAGTGCAAGGGCTGCACTCTGTGTAAAAAAGTCTGCCCTGTAGACGCCATAACCGGCAATTTGAAGCAGGTGCACGATATTGACAGTGTCAAGTGCATTAAATGTGGGGCCTGTGTGCCCAAGTGCCCCTTTAAGGCCATCATACGCTAGCCACGGAAAGGAGAATTTGCATGGAACGACTAAAATTAACAATAGACGGTACCCCGGTTGAGGTAGACCCCGGTTCCACAGTTCTCGATGCCGCAAAAAAAGCTGGCGTGCATGTTCCCACTTTATGCTACCACCCTGAGCTACGTTTAGAGGGCTCTTGCCGCATCTGTGTGGTCGAAATAGAGGGTATGAAGACCCTAGCCGCCTCCTGCGTGTATCCCGCTACAAGTGGCATGGTGGTCAGAACTAACTCCGAAGTGGTGCGCAAGACCCGCAAGTCCATAGTCGAACTATTACTTGCCAATCATCCCCAAGATTGCCTGGTCTGTACTCGCCATGGCACATGCGAGCTGCAGGATCTCTCTCACCAACTAAATGTGCGTAAAATACGCTTTAAGGGCGAAAAACGCCAACTGGCGGTGGACGAGAGCAGCATTGCCGTTGTGCGCGACCCCAACAAGTGCATTCTTTGCGGACGTTGTCTGCGCGTTTGCGAGCATACGCAAAAAGTATCTGCTATCGGTCTCTCCGGCCGCGGCTCCCATTCTGTCGTCACCACGCCCTTTAACCAGGGGCTGGCGGACGGCCCCTGTGTGGCCTGCGGGCAATGTATTAAAGTCTGCCCCGTGGCCGCACTGCGGGAGCGGGACGCCACCGAGCAAGTATGGAAAGCTCTAGCCAACAAAGACTTGCACGCGGTTGTACAGGTAGCACCTGCTGTGCGCGCCGCTCTAGGCGAGGAGTTTGGCCTGCGCCCCGGTTCCCTAGTCACGGAAAAAATGGTCACCGCCTTGCGCAGGTTGGGCTTTAACCAAGTGTTTGACACCCAATTTGCCGCCGATCTCACTGTTATGGAAGAGGGACATGAACTGCTTTCTCGTTTGGCAAAGAACGAGAATCTGCCGCAAATAAGTTCTTGTAGCCCCGGCTGGGTGAGTTATGCCGAGCTCTTCTTCCCCGAGATGCTGGCTCATGTCTCCACCTGCAAGTCGCCGCAACAGATGTTTGGGGCGCTAGTAAAAACTTACTACGCTGAACGCCAAGGGCTTGACCCCAAGAATATCTACCACGTGGCTGTCATGCCTTGCACCGCCAAAAAGTTCGAGGCCAGCCGCAGTGAAATGGGGCGTAACGGCATTCCTGACGTCGACGCAGTTATCACCACCAGGGAGCTTGCCGCCATGATTAAAGAGGCAGGTATTGATTTCGCCAACTTGCCAGACAGCGAGTTTGACTTGCCGCTCGGTATGTCATCGGGTGCCGGCACCATCTTTGGTGTCACTGGCGGCGTCACCGAGGCCGTGCTGCGCACTGTCTACGAGCTAAAGACGGGTAAAGAGCTAGACGAAGTTGAGTTTCACGCGGTGCGCGGTTTTGGCGGCGTCAGAGAAGCGCAAGTTCCCCTAAACGGCCTTACTTTGAAAGTCGCCATTGTCAATTCCCTCGGCCAAGCCGAAAAAGTCTTGAAAAAGATCAAGGCAGGGGAGGCGCACTACCATTTTATCGAGGTAATGGGGTGCATGGGCGGCTGCATTGGCGGCGGTGGCCAACCCTTTAGCAAGGATGCCGATATTAAACAGAAGCGAGCCTCAGCCCTCTATCGTCAGGATCACTTAAAGCGCGTGCGCAAAGCTCATGACAATCCCGCCATTAAGGAGCTCTACCGTTCATTTCTTGGTGAGCCGAACGGCCACAAGGCCCACGAATTGCTGCACACGCATTATCATGAGCGTCCGCGCTACTAAAGGGGGTTAGAAATATGTCATTAGAAAAAAAATGCGCGACCTGCCCCGGCTGCGATGGGGCCCGTGACCCGAAGTTTGACGAATTAGACAAAGTCATTGCCCTACACAAGTCTCTTGAGGGCGCCCTCATTATGATACTCCACAAGGCCCAACAAATCTTTGGCTACCTGCCCGAGGAAGTACAGCGCTATGTGGCTAAATCCCTAAATATACCCCTCACCGACGTATACGGTGTCACCACCTTCTATTCCTACTTTTCCCTCACCCCCCGCGGCAAGTACCGCGTCGCCATTTGTATGGGCACTGCCTGTTACGTGCGCGGTGCCGGCGAGCTCGTCACCGCTTTCGAAAAACAACTGAACATTAAGGTCGGCCAAACAACGCCCGACCGCCTCTTTACCCTCGAAGTCTCGCGCTGCATCGGTGCCTGTGGCCTCGCCCCCGTACTAACCGTCAACGACGACGTCTACGGCAACATCGGCGCCGACCGCGTGCCCTCCATCATCACCAAGTACCGCGACCGTCATCAAGCCTTAGCGACTGGCAACTAGCCAGTCCTTTTTCTTATCTCCCCCTGTCACAATCTTCTACCTAAAGCTATAATTAAACCAAGCCCCTCTCACCTCTCTCTTGCCTCCCGCCTCTTGCTTCTTATTTCTTGAATCCCGCCTCTTGCTTCTTGCCTCTTGTCTCTTACTTCTTGAACCGGGGTGTTGTAATATGAAAGTCATAACCTTGTGCGTTGGTAGCTCCTGCTACTTGCGCGGCGCCCATAAGATTGCCGAGGCTATCGAACAGTTTATTGTCAGCCACGGTCTCGCCGCCCAGGTAGAATTACAAGGGCATTTTTGCCTCAATCGCTGTTTGGAGGGCGTGGCCGCCGATCTCGACGGCCACCCTTTGCCACGCCTTACACCAGCTAATGTCGCCGGCATTATGGCCGCACACATCTTGAAGGAGGCCTAACGTGGGAGCCATACAAGTGAGACAAGGCTTTTGCAAGAACTGCTACGCCTGTATTCGCGCCTGCGAAGTAAAGGCCACCTCCATCCGTAGTGGCCAAGCCTCCATTATTGACGACGACTGCCTGTCTTGCGGGGATTGCCTGGCGCACTGCCCGCAGAAGGCGCGCGAGATTCGCAGTGACAGTGAGATAGTACGCAATTTGCTTAAAGGGGTCACGCCGATATGGGCGAGCCTGGCGCCCGCTGCTGCGGTCGGCAAATATAGTCTCCTGGAGTGGGAGACTATGCTCAAAAGAGCGGGCTTCGCTGGCGTCAGTCTTACAAGCTGGGGGGCAGTGCCCGTGGCGGCCGCCTACAATGAGGCAGCTCTCCGCGGCGGCTGGGTACTTTCGACCGCTTGTCCGGCAGCGGTCAAACTTGTCTGCCGGTTTTTCCCCACGCTGACATCTCGCCTTGCCCCCGTCGCCTCGCCCATGTTGACTCATGCCGCATGGCTTAAAGCGACCCATAAAGCGAAAGTAGTGTTTATCGGTCCCTGTGCGGCCAAAAAGACGGAGGCCATGCAGAGCGCCCACATTGCTGCCGCGCTCACTTTTACGGAGATTTTACCGCTGTTGTCTGAGACCACTACGGCACTAGACAGGGAGCAGATCAGCGGTTCTTTTTCTGCACAGGGGCTGATGCACTTTCCCTTGCCGGCCGGCTTAGCGTCCGCAGTGGAAGTTCCTGTGCTGGCCATTGATGGTGTTAGCGACCTGTGGGGATTTCTTGGCCGCGTCGCGAGGGGGGAGATGACCCCACAGGGCATTGTGGAGATGTCTGCCTGCCGTGGTTCTTGTCTTGGCGGACCGGCTGCCTTCTGCCGCGATATCACCCTTGCCGAGCGCCGGGCTAGTCTGGTAATGGTGCCAGAGGGGCGAGTACATGCCGCATTGCCCTTACGCACCCATTTTATCCCCCAGCCGAGCGCTCGCCGCGGACCGAGTGACGCTGCCGTGGCCGATGTGCTCCAGCTCTTAGGCAAAGCCGACCCGGCTAATGAATATAATTGTGGTGCTTGTGGCTACCATACTTGCCGCGAAAAGGCCATTGCCGTCGTCAATGGACGTGCCGAGCTCGAAATGTGCCTCCCCTATATGCGGACTAAGGCCGAGTCCTTATCGCATCTTATCCTCGCCTCCACGCCTAATGCGGTCATTCTCGTGGACCGCGAACTACAGATACAGCAGTGGAATGCCGCGGCTGAACGCTTGTTTGGCATACCCGAGGCACAGGCACTACACAAGAACGTCGCCGACTTTCTCCCTGCTCAGGACTATGTTGCTGTCTTTGCTGATGCTATCTCTATTCCCGGCAAAAAAGTCAGTGTTGTCCCGGGGGTAGTCACGCTTTTCACCGCCTCCTTGGTCAAGGGCGGCGAATTAGCCATGGGTATCTACACCGATATAACCCGCCTTGAGGAGCAGGGGCAGGCCTTGCAGAAGGTGCGGCAGGAGACTATTGAGCGCGCCCAAGAGGTAATTAACAAACAAATGCGCGTCGCGCAGGAGATCGCCAGCTTGCTCGGCGAGACCACGGCCGAGAGCAAGATCTTACTCTTGAAATTAATGAAGGTAGTGCAGGGCGACGCAAAATGACCCTCTATTTCGAAACATTTTCTCGACAGCTGCACAAGTTTGGCGAGGAGCTTTGCGGTGATCATGTCGAAATTGTCCGCACACCTGATAATATTATTCTGGCCCTCGCTGACGGGCTAGGTAGCGGGGTCAAGGCCAATATTCTCTCTACCCTGACGACAAAAATAGCCGCCTCCATGCTCAAGGAAGGCGTCCATTTTGATGAGGTCATCTCAACCATGGCGGAGACATTGCCAGTGTGCCGTCAGCGAGGGGTAGCATACTCTACCCTGACCATCTGCCAAGTTAAAAGCAGTGGTGAATGTTACCTCGCAGAGTTTGACAGCCCCGAGACTATTTTCTTGCGGCAGGGAGAGGTGCTCCCTCTACCGCGCGAGGAGAGACTTGTCTTTGACAAAGTCATTTTTGAGAGCCACTTTACCTTGCAGCATGGAGATACCTTGCTTTTGCTCTCTGATGGCGTGATTCATGCCGGAATTGGCGCGAGTCTGAACATGGGCTGGCGCCTAGCGAATGTTGCCGCCTATGTCGCCAACCTCGCCCGCAAGAACGTAAGCCTGCGCAGCATGGTTACTTCGCTGGCTAACACTTGTGATCAACTCTATGCCAGCCGCCCAGGCGACGACGCGACTATCGTCGGTATCCGCGCCGCCATGCCTAGGCACCTCGTACTTCTTACTGGTCCACCACAGAATACGGCACTTGACGAAATGGTGGTCGACCGTTTTTTGTCCGCGGCTGGCCTAAAAGTGATTTGCGGGGGGACCACCGCACAAATGGTAGCCCGACGCCTGCAAGTAACGGTGTCCACAGCCATTAACACCATGGAGGAGGACCTGCCACCCATTGCCACTATGCCCGGGATAGACCTCGTCACCGAAGGTATGCTCACCCTTACCGCCGCACTGGCCATTGTTCGTGCCGCCGCACTCTCGCCAGGGCAACTCGCGGAAAGTAAGTTGCAGAAAAACACTGATGGCGCCTCGCGTCTAGCTGATCTTCTCCTGAATCATTGCACGCATGTACAACTGCTAGTGGGATGCGCCGTAAATGCGGCCCATGTCGAGCACATAGCACCACAACTTGGCCTGCGTCGTCAGCTTATTGCTGACTTAGCGCACTATTTGTGCCTAATAGGCAAGGAAGTGGTGGTCGAGTACTTTTGAGCAGCCAAGAGGGCAAGTAACTTAAGTTCCCATCTCCCAGGGGATAGTAAGGTCAGGGTTGAATTTCGCATAGGCCGCTGACATCAGGCGGATGTAGTGTTCTAGGTCTTCCGCCGTCTTAGCTTCACACCGGGTGACAATTATGGGGCCAGTATTGGAAGCGCGAAAGAGGCCCCAGCCCTGCGGAAAGAGGACGCGCACACCGTCGATGGCGATTATGGGGTATTGTGCGGCGAATTCTTGACGGAGCATTTCGACGGTCTGGAACTTTTCCCCGTCGGGGCAGGGAATGCGTACTTCGGCCGTAGTATGGTACTTTGGTGCATTAGCTAGGAGCTCTGATATTTTGCTTGTTGTATTCGACATGATCCGCAGCAAGCGGCCAAAGGCGTAGAGAGCGTCGTCAAAGCCATAATACTCATCGGCAAAGAAGATATGCCCTGACATCTCGCCTGTGAATACGGCATTAGTTTCCTTCATGCGGGCCTTAATAAGGCTGTGACCGGTTTTGCAGAACTCCGGTCGTCCTCCAAGACGGACTATTTCATCCACCAGGGCCTGGGAACACTTTACTTCTACCAAACAAAGAGTGCCCGGGTACTTGGGGAGTATCTCACGCCAGAAGAGGATCATGAGCTTGTCTCCCCAGACAAAGTCTCCGCGGTCGTCTACTACCCCGATGCGGTCCCCATCGCCGTCAAAGGCCACACCGAAGTCGGCTTTCTCGGATAGCACTCGCCTGCGCAATGTTTCTAGATTCTTGGGCTTTACCGGGTCTGGCTCATGGTTGGGGAAGGTGCCATCTGGGGTGAAGTAGAGGGGGATGTAGTCTATAGCGAGAGTGTCGAGGAAGGCACCCGTAAGAGGGCCGGCGCTACCGTTGCCGCAGTCGACGACTACTTTTAGGCGGCGTGGCCCAAGGGGGAGCTTTTCTCGCAGGGTGTACAGATACGCCTCCGCGATATTGTGCTCTTTATGTAGCGCCTGAGAGGCCCGCGGCAGGGTGGTGGCGGCTACTTCGCCCTGTGGCAGGGCCAGAGCAAGATCGCGTATCTTTTGAATTTCGCTGCCATGGATAGTACTGCCACCAAGCAGTATCTTGAGGCCATTGTCAGGGGGAGGATTATGGCTGGCCGTGATCATCAGCCCTGCCGGAATGTTAAGATGCTTAGAGGCAAAATAAAAGGCGGGGGAGGTGACATGCCCGAGATTGGTGACCGTCATGCCATGCGCTTGGGCTTCAGCCAGTATAGTCTGACTGATGCGGGGAGAACTTAATCGGCAGTCGTGCCCAAGCAAAAATTCACTTTGGCCATGTAGCGCAAAATACTGGAGCACGGCAGGTATGAGCAGAGCGAGTGCGGCGGGATGAAGA
>Ga0209316_100274_pt1 | contig 18292 bp, 18 predicted proteins | sample 3C3metaG_FD_184150 | JGI IMG/M metagenome (GOLD analysis project Ga0209316, IMG submission 184150) | Freshwater bacterial and archeal communities from Indian Creek, Illinois, USA - 3C3 metaG (SPAdes) (version 3) | ecosystem: Environmental > Aquatic > Freshwater > Unclassified | place: USA: Indian... | reverse complement strand
CTAATTGTTTCAAATATTCTTCTTTTCGCATGATTTAAGTTTACTGGAAATATTAGTATTAATCAACTCAAACTATTGCTATAAGCCAGCCCAAGAAATACGAACCCACCATAATTTCCTTAACATTAAAAAATATTTTTCATATTCTGCATGTTAGAAGAATGTTAGAAGTTCGGTGTGATAAAAAAATATCAAGGTCAATTTTCCTTGATATTGTGGTGGGCACAGTAGGGCTCGAACCTACGACCCCCTGCTTGTAAGGCAGGTGCTCTCCCAGCTGAGCTATGCGCCCTTATTAAATTATGGTAGCGGCGGACGGATTTGAACCGCCGACACTTCGGGTATGAACCGAATGCTCTAACCAACTGAGCTACGCCGCCAAGCGAAAAACTTTTATCCGCCTATTTATAACCTTTATGGCTATATCAAGCGCTGTTTATCAGCCCTCAGGCGATAAGCGGCTACTCTCTTATTGCCCATATATTGAGTCGGTGCGGCAAACACTTATCGTCTCGTATATTACCACATCGGGTTAAAGGATGTCAACAAAAAAATTCGGCAACTGTCACATTCCATTACAAATAAAAAACTCGCAGGATAAAGATCCCGCGAGTAAAAAGATGTATATATAGCTGCTTACATTTTAAGCATTAAGCGCTCCGACAATTTTATGCGGAACATAGAGTTCCTCAAGGTAAGCTATATCCTCTTTTGTTAGATTTACATCTAATGCTCCGACAGCATCATCGAAATATTTCGCTTTAGTTGCCCCGATAATCGGTGATGTAACCCCTTTCGCAAACAGCCATGCCAGAGAAATTTGCGTCATTGTCACAGAATATTTCTCGGAGAGCTCTTTAACTCTAAGTACTATTCCATAATCGGTTTCCTGTGTACTGTCGTATTTAGAAATAGCTACTTTATCTGTTTGACTGCGCTTTGAATCAGTCGTCCAATCAAGACGGGAGAGCCTTCCTGCCGCAAGGGGACTATATGGAGTAAGGGAAACATTTTGTTGTTTGCATATTGGAATCATTTCCCTCTCATCCTCGCGATAAATAAGATTGTAGTGGTTTTGCATGGAAACAAACGGCGTCCAGCCATTTCTCTCTGCCGCAAGCTGCATATTATAAAACTGATAGCCGTACATTGCGGAAGCGCCGAGTGCACGCACTTTGCCTGCCTTAACTAGGCTGTCTAAAGCTTCCATGGTCTCATCAATCGGAGTACCAAAATCAAAGCGATGTATGATGTAAAGATCGACATAATCGGTACCAAGTCTCGCAAGCGAACCGTCAATCTCACGAAGGATTGCTTTTCTTGAGAGCCTCCCTTCATTAAAATGTACTTTGGTAGCTATCACCACTTTATCACGAGCGACATTGTTCTTTATCGCTTGCCCCAGATATTTCTCGCTGGTTCCGGCAGAATAAATATTCGCAGTGTCAAAAAAATTAATTCCAAGGTCAAGGGCGTGTTTAATTATCGCTTCGCTCTCTGAAGCGTCCAATGTCCATGCATGCATATTGCTTGATGGGTCGCCAAAGCTCATGCAGCCTACGCAGAGACTTGACACATTAAGATCTGAGTTTCCAAGTTTTGAGTACTTCATCTTCATATCCTCCTTAAGTATTTTTGACAATTCAATGATGATCAAATTCGAGTATTCTTACTCAAGTTACCGCTCAACAAAAGAACTGTAATCACTATAACAGTCGGAGTTGACTCCAAGTCAAGAGTTTTCGAAAATATTTTTAATTTAGAATCAGTTTCAAATCCTCGAAGATTATCTGACTATGCAGAAGCGGGAGGTTTCGGTGTCTGTTAGAAAGACGCACAAAACAAAAAAGCCGCTTTCGGCTATTTTTGCGAATTCGGCTTAATTTATCACCTTGTGAACTCTATCACTTCATTTTGGTTGCGGGGATAGGATTTGAACCTATGACCTTCGGGTTATGAGCCCGACGAGCTGCCGTACTGCTCCACCCCGCGATATATCGGTTACGCTACCGAGTTTTCGGCGACAAGTTTGATTATACAATAGCATAATATTAAAGTCAACGGTTTTCTGTCTCTTTTTCTATAAACTTTATCTCGCCTTCCTTGACCCAGCCAAAATACTCTCTTGCCGCACTTTCTATAAATTCGAGAGTGTCGGTATACTCTATCATCCTCTCGATTTCCTCGTTTTGTTTTTCTGAAGCTGCGATCTCATTAGTTAAACGCTCAATTTCAAAGCGCTGATCATTTAAAGCTATTTCCTGCTCTATAAGAATAAAGCCGAAATATCCGAGCAAAAACAACACAATCGCTACTTTAAGCCTTCTTTTCATAACTATTTTAGTCTTTTTCACAAAACTCCCACCTTTTGCACGACCATGTATGACCTCAAGGATTTTTTATAACAGTACAATACGTATTCTATACAAATTCACAATTTCCTTCTTTATAATGCTTAAATTCATTTCTTTTTCAAAATAAATTATATCTCTACCCTTTAGTAGAATCTCTTCTGCGAAAACTTTTGACGAACACCGCAGAAAGAAGCCTTGATACGAATCTCTTGCAGATTCTCACTACCATTCCGACAGGATTGATAAATGTATTTAGGATAAATGAAAATACACCAACAAACAATTTTACCATGAAATCTAAAAATGTTACGACAAAACGGCTTAATATCAGCGTATAAGCAGTAAACCCAAGTATCATGCCCAAAAATCCGTAAGCTCTGATCTCTCCGCTATCCACATAAAAAAGTACCGCAAATGAGAACATTGCCGCAAATGTCCAAAAGATCAAGTCCAATAACCCGGTTAAGTAATGTCCGGCTTTAGATAAACGACGCAGCATTCCAAATAGATCGTAGATAATCCCTATAACGAATCCGGTGTATATTGTAGCTAAAAAACCATGTAATTGGTCAATGACATAGATTAGCATACAGCTTGGCCCTATTTAAAGAGCCTGCCCCAGAATCCTTCGCCTTTACCTCTTGTCCCCGGCTGGTCGCTATATTCTAAAGCCAATATGCTTCCTTCCACTATCAGCTGGCCATCCTCAAGGTTCAGTTTGTTAATACGAAGGTCCATCCCGTGTAAGGATATAAGTCCGACATCTGTTGCAAGTAAAACCGAATTCTCGTCAAAACTTTCGACATCTTCCACTCCGGTTATGCTCACCTTCTGACGGTTCTCCATCATAACCATGTGGCTTCGGTTGCGCACCGGCTTCTTATCATCAAATTCTTTAGCCATACCCAGCCCCCCGACCGTCTCATACTTTGTAGGATTCACTCTCTCAACAATACTATGCTTGACCTTTTTATATAATTCCTGTAAATGAGTCCGGTTTCAAAAAACTTTTTACCGCGTCGGGGGTAATGTCAATCTTACTACTTCCACATATTCGCAACTTGTATGTTGTTGTAATAATGCCTTATAATCTCTTTAGCTTTTTTACCCTGTTTTGCCATGTTATGCGCTCCCCATTGGGACATACCGACTCCATGTCCGTAACCTCTGCCTTCAAAACTCACCCACTTGCCATCAAATCCGACATTATCAAGCAGAGTCGACTTCATCTTCATGCTGCCTAAAGCTATGCGAAGATCCGGGGCGTTTGCATCCGTTTGATCAAAGCGTATAGTCATTGCCCTCCCCGAATCCCCTCTTTTACCTATTGTCACATTAGAAAAATTTTTTACGGGACTTCCAATCTTATTTAAAGCGGCGAGAACTTCTGATTTAGAAAATTTCACAATCCACTTTCTTTGATCGGCGGGGATTTCGATGTTATCATATCCGTCAGGAGATTTAACCGTACGTATATACGGAGGATTCCCTTCTTTAAAGTTTAATCCTTCAACGGCATTGGCCGTCTTACCGCCGGCATTTGAATGAAACCACGTGTATGCAAGTCCCCCTTCATATACGATAACATCGCCCCTGGTAGCCTTAACAGCCTTCCTTATGTTATCGTTCACCGCCTCCATATTCCAAGCTTGCGCCTCTTCAATGTCAGTTGAAATATGCGCTCCCTTATACTTTGAACCGCCTTTTTCCTCTATAAATTTAAGAACGAAAGTTCTTGCGATGATTGCCTGAGCTTTTATTGATTCCTGCGGCCAATAGTTTTTGATTTCACCGCCAACCACACCGGCTATATACTCCTCAAATGCCATATCCTTGATTTTTCCTTCTTCTTTGATATAGACGCTGAGCCGTGGTTCCTGTCCCTCTTTTGCGCCTAGCGCCTTAGGCATTTGGGGTTTTTCAAAACGCATGCGCCCGATATCAGGCGCAGCATCTCTTTCTTGCCTTTTTACTGCCGCACATCCGCTTAGAACCAGTATTTGAATTAAAATCGCTATTCCTAATATTAATCCTTTTTGCTGTTTAAGTTTCATACATTACCTCCTGATCAAAGACGCAAATCTATCATTATGCGATAGTATTTGCATAAGATCAGGAGTTTAACCATCACATCTCGCGAAACATGGCGGAGGCATCTTTTTTTGCCGCATGTTCGGACACTTCAAGAATCTCATACTTTCTTAAATTCTCCCCGAATCTTATTTCTATAACATCGTTAAGCTTAACCTCAGATCCGGGTTTAGCAGTTTTTCCATTTATGGAAACTCTGCCTTGACTGCAAGCTTCGTTCGCTACAGTCCTTCTTTTTATTATCCTTGAAACCTTCAGGAACTTATCAAGTCTCACGACATCTCCTCCTTAATAGAGCTAAAGCTCTATGTCACCGCATAATCTATACCAGTAAAATAAAAAAACCGGGGGTCTCCCGGTCTTTCTATTCTATGCTATTTATGTACAGCATCTTTCAAAGCTTTTCCAGCTTTGAATACGGGAGCTTTTGAAGCAGGTATGGCTATTTCTTCTTTTGTCTGAGGATTTCTTCCCCTTCTCGCAGCTCTTTCCCTCACTTCAAATGTGCCGAAACCAACCAATTGAACCTTTTCTCCGTTGACCAACGCTTCAGTGACTGCCGAAAGAACAGCGTTTACCGCCTTTTCGGTATCCTTCTTCGTCATGTCGGTCTTCTCAGCAACTGCAGCGATCAAATCTACTTTTTTCACAAGTAAAACCTCCTAAAAAATGAATTCTTATAGCTTATTCGCTATATTCCGTCAAATTCCTGCTTTCTTTCAATGTTTTTTTTATTTTTTTCGATATTTTTTGAGAAATCAGGACTTTAGTCATATCATTACCATATTTTTCTTTGGTTATTCATCATTTTGCCCGGAAAATGACCCTTTAGCCTCGTTCCAAAGAACATCCATCTCGCCTAAAGTCATTTGCTCAAGAGGCTTATCCGCCATCCGTTCAATGTAATCAAACCTTTGAATAAACTTTTCAATCGTGCTCTTTAGAGCAAATTCCGGCTCTACTTTTAAAAATCTAGCGACATTTACAACAGCAAAAAGAAGATCTCCTATTTCTTCGTTGAGCTTTCCATGTTCGCCATTTTCGCAGGCATCCTTCAATTCACATAGTTCCTCATCCACTTTTAGCATAGCATCATCAACCCGATCCCAGTCAAAGCCAACCAATGAAGCTTTTTTTTGTACCTTTAAACTTCTCATAAGAGCAGGCATATGGGGTGGAATGTCTTTTAATGACTGTGTATGAGTATCATGACCTTTCTCGCGCCTTTTCACAGATTCCCAGTTGCTTAGCGCCTGTGCGGGATTGTCGGCAGATGCTTCGCCAAACACATGGATATGCCTTATGATCATTTTGCGGCATACGTTTGCGATCACATCGCTTATGCCGAAGCTGCCTCTTTCTTTGGCGATCTGCGCATGAAACACTATCTGAAGCAGCAGATCCCCCAATTCATCCATGAATTTTGCGTCATCACAAGCTTCTATCGTTTCCAACACCTCATATGCTTCCTCAATCATATATTGTTTTATGCTCTCATGGGTCTGCTCTTTATCCCATGGGCATCCAGCGGGAGATCTAAGAAGTGCCATTATTTCAACTAGGTGCTCGAAGTTAAAGGATTTAAGATTTTTAATATCCGTGATTCTCTTGTCTTCCATTAGTCCTCCAAATTTTCATTTCAACAATTTCATCTTATGCAAAAATCGTCCTAATTTTCTACCGACAGGAACAAGCTCTAAATCCTCCCTGTTAATTGATCCGGTCAGAAGAAGGGTGGCTAAATATATCAATACTCCTGCCGCCATTGCAACTATTAACGAATCGTGGGTATCGCCAATTCTTACAAGAACAAAATTATAAATAATCCGAACGCTAAAAGCCATTAAAAGTGCAGCCAGCGCAGGTTTTAACAAGATATCCCTTAAGCGACTGGTAAATTTAATGTATTTTCTGACCATGAATAAATTTAACAGCGCAGCGATGGCATAGCATGACACAGTGCCTATGGCTGCTCCGACCACATTTACCCCGGGGATTCGGACTAATAAAAACGTGATAATAAGCTTGACTAAAGCACCAATAAAAAGATTGCGAACCGGGACCATAATGCGGTTTATGCCTTGCAAAAGTGCGGTTAGTGTCTGGATCATAGCAAGAAAAAATATTCCAAGCGCTGAAATGCTAAGAATTCCCGCCGCCTTAAAGGCTTCCGAAGCCGGGAGTGCCCTGTAAAGAAATCCGATTATTGGCTCTGCGAGCGTAAACATACCGGCCATAGCGGGAAGCGCTATCAATATCGTGACTCGTATGCCAGCCGTAGCTCTTTTTGCTATGCTCGATTTGTCTTTTTTAGCCATTGACTCAGAGATAGCAGGTACAAGGCTCATGGCAAGTGCGACTGTAAATAATGAAGGCATATTGGCAAGCGGGTTAACGTAAGCCGTCAGAAGACCATAAAGCCCCGTGGCTTCGCTGACCGTAAAAAGAGCACCGCTTTGCGGATTAAGTGTCCGGCTCAGAAGATTGACCACCATAAGCTTATCTGCCAAATTAACAAACGGCATTACCGAAGCGCCAAGCGTGACCGGCAATGCGATCTTCATGATTCTTACCGCTATTTGCCTATTGCTTAGCTCAAAACCCCTTTTAGCCGATAGCCTGTGATCCGCTCTGGCCTTTCTTATGTGACTTACATATACCCATACAAGAAAAAGAAGTGCAACAATTGAGCTTAACGTAACCCCGAGTATCGCTCCCGCAGCTCCGAATTCGACTCCATATCCCATAAAAAGCACCGCTAAAACAAGCCCGATCCCAAGCCTCCCCGCCTGCTCGACCAACTGCGAGAAAGCTGTCGGCGACATCACCTGGAGCCCCTGAAAATAACCTCGAAAGGCCGACATGATCGAAACAAAAAATAATGACGGCGCTATAGCCAATATAGAATAAAACGATTTAGGGTTGCCTATAAGTAATGACAAACCATAGCTGCCTGCCGCAAGAATGAGAAAGCTTAAAAGCCCCATCCAAAACAAAATCCTAAATGCCACAACAAAAACTCTGTGCGCTCCGCGCCTGTCGCTTTGAGCCATTTTCTCCGATACCATCTTCGATATGGCAACAGGTAAGCCTGATGTAGAAGCGACAAGCAAGAATGCGTATATGGGATAAGCCATCTGATAAAGACCCATCCCTTCCGCTCCGACAACGTATGTAAGAGGAATCCGAAAAGCCGCGCCAATTAACTTCGCTACCAAGCCGGAAACAGCCAATATGGCCGCACCCTTTAAAAATGTCCTTCCGCCCATCAATCCTCCTGAAATTCCGAAACACTCTCGCTAAGGGCAGCTTACATTAGTGCTAATGAAACTTACTCTACATTATATCATCTTTGATTCTGCTTCAATACGTAATTCTACTTCGATTTTTGTGAAGATAACCTTGAAATTCAACCGCTATGACGATACAAAAAAACACAAAGGCATCGAAATATCCTCCGATGCCTTCTTTTAACGCCTTGACAATTATATAAAATCCATTTTTTCTTGTGTAATTCAACTAAAAAATAAATATTTCACCGGTTCAATGTTGAATTTGCTTTGATAAAAAATCAGCGGCAGTCTGCACAAGCTTAGCCTCCGTATCATCCATAACGGCGCTTGGATTTTTTGACAGCAGTATCACTGCACCTTTAGGCTCTCCCTCGCTTACTATCGGCGCTATCACCTGAGCCGTATATTTAGGAGAATCATCGTTTTGTACTATGCCGTGGATTGGCTCCCCGTTACGGTTACGGTTTGCAAGCACTGTTTTTCTGTTTTTTATAATACTTTCAAGTTCGAGGTTAATGCGTTTATCATTAAGTTCCTTCTTGTTTTCACCCGCAGCCGCCACTATGGAGTCCATATCTGCGATACATGCCGTATGCCCCATAATGTGAGTTAATGATTCCACATATCCTTTTGCAAACTCATTCATTTCGCCCACCGGCGAGTATTTTTTGAGTATCACCTCTCCTTCCCTGTCCGTGAAAATCTCAAGCGGGTCACCTTCGCGAATACGCAATGTGCGGCGGATTTCTTTCGGAATAACAACCCTACCCAAGTCGTCTATCCGCCTCACTATGCCCGTTGCTTTCATGCAAATTCCTCCTTAATCTGTATTTGTTTACAAAACCATCCTTTACGACTATATTATCCTACCGCAAGTCGTCTTTTATGCATACAGATCGGAGCGATGCGAAATATGCGTTTGTTTATAATCTTTCAGTATACTTAGTTATATTGGCCTCTTCCCTCCATGTTTCCATATGAGAATTCCATTCGGTTTCCTGCATACGGCTATCGAGTAAAGCTTCAATTTCTTCTCTTTTTTCTTCCAGAGTATATATATGACCCGGAATAGATTCATAAAGCCTTAAAATATGGTATCCGAACTGTCCGCCGACAAGATCGGATATTTGTCCTACTTCTTCCAAAGCTAAAGCCGCTTCCTCAAATTGAGGAATAAAGCCGCCACCTCTTGTGACTCTGTAGCCTTCCTCATTGTCAACCATCCCGGGATCTTCCCCGTATGTTTCAATAAGCGCTTCAAAGTCCTCTCCCATTCTTGCTCTTCCCAGTATTTCCTGCGCTTTTGGCCTTATCATTTCAAGCTTCTCGGCAAGATAAGCATCAGCTTCATCATTTAGTCCTTCGTCCCTTAATCTGCGATACTCAGCCTGTTCCTCATCCGGAAGAGCAATCAGTATATGCTTGACCCTAGCCGCAGGCGCTCTCATTAATTGCACTTCACCTTCAGCCACCTGAGCCGGATTTGCTTTTTGCACCTCAAGTTGTTTGTTGTAATATTCCAGCACTTGTTCTTCTAAAGCCTCAACACCGGCAAGTTTACTTTCCCTGAATTCCTGAACTCTTACGCTAAGCGCCACCATCTCGATATACTCAAGTTCAGTTAAGCCCATCGCTTGAAGCTCCCCGTCAAAAACTTCCCTTGCCCTTTGCTCGTAGTCTACTCCTTCCCTTTCCGCCTCCTCATCCTGTTCTTTTAAAAATTCGGCATATGAAAGAAGTTGTTCGTTAAAATCCTCCTTAGCTTTGTTGATATCTTCTTCACGCACTGTAAATCCAGCTTCTCTAGCTTTAATCTCAACTATCTTTTCATCTACAAGATTGTCAAGAATCTGTTTTTTTACCGAAAGTATGCTCTCTCTCGCTTCAGGATCCTGCTCCATTTCTTCGGTTATTCCCCAAAGCTCCTTTTGCCTGTCATAAATATCTATGACTTCGCCTTTCAGTATTTCTTCTCCCGCAAATCTTGCCACTACCTGCGCCCTGTCCCTGTCTGGATTAACGCGTACTAACGCGCACCCTGTCAGAATTACCAAAATCAGACCGATTACAATTGCTAAACTAAATTTTTTCAAATGAACCATCTCCTTTATTCAAACTATTTTTTGACATTCTCCACATGAAATATTCTGTTAATTTTGACCATCATTTCTTTCGTTTTAAAAAGAGCTGTAACAGGCAGCGAATCCTTAAGTTTTAACGAAACTACCACTGGATTTGAGTTTAAATAATCGAGGCTGTTTCGATTCTCGTTAATAAGCGTCATGATTTTCCTCTTGTCTATATTCCCGTCGGAAAATTTAATCTTAACAGTTCTTTCATGATGTGTTATCTCAAGGACTCCAAGCTTTGTACCTAAGGCTTTGATGTACGCAATGTCGATAAGGTTTCTTGCCGCCTGCGGGGGATCCCCGAATCTATCCTCTAATTCCTCCTCCACATTATGTTTGTCCTCCTCGCATTCAATTGCGGCAATCCTTTTGTATATCCCAATCCTTTGCCCCTGATCAAAGATATACTCGTCACTTATATGAGCGTCCGCCTTTATGTCTATTTGAGTTTCGACCCTTTGGGGCAATTCGCCTTTAAGCTCATCGACAGCGGTTTTAAGAAGCCTGTAATACATATCATAGCCAACTGCTACCATATGTCCATGCTGCTCCCCGCCCATAATATTTCCTGCGCCCCTGATCTCCATATCCCTCATGGCTATTTTAAACCCTGCGCCAAACTCTGTAAACTCCTTGATAGTACGAAGCCGCATGGAAGCTTGCTCGGTTAATACTTTGTCCTTTCTGTATACGAAATAAGCGTACGCCTTGCGGTTTGAACGCCCTACCCTGCCCCTTAACTGGTATAGCTGGGATAACCCGAAGTGATCGCAGTCATAGACTATAAGGGTGTTCACGTTGGAAATATCAAGCCCATTTTCTATTATCGTGGAGCATAAGAGCAGATCATACTCATTTTTGTAAAAACCCATCATTACTTCCTCAAGCGTATTCTCGCTCATCTGCCCGTGCGCAACAGCTATCCTCACCCCGGGCACAAGTTCTCTTAATCTCTCAACCATATAATCCATGCTCTTTACCCTATTATAGACAAAATATACCTGCCCTCCCCTTGCAATCTCCTTAAATATACAATCGCGTATCAACGGCTCATCATTTTCAACGACATATGTCTGAACCGGAAAGCGCCCCTCAGGGGGACTTTCGATGATGCTTATATCCCTAATTCCTGAAAGCGACATATGAAGCGTGCGCGGTATGGGAGTAGCGGTTAGTGTCAATACATCCACATTCTTTTTTATGTCCTTTATAATCTCCTTGTGGGATACGCCAAAACGCTGTTCCTCATCTATAATGAGAAGCCCGAGATCTTTAAACCTTAAATCTTTTCCAAGCAGCCTGTGCGTCCCGATTATCACATCCACTGCGCCTTCCTTAACCGACCTTACAATAACTTTCTGTTCTGAGGCCGTCTTAAAACGGCTTAACACTTCGATTTTGAAAGGGAAATCCTCAAACCTTTTAACAAACGTGTTGTAGTGCTGCTGCGCTAAAATCGTGGTAGGAGCGAGAACAGCCACCTGTTTGTCGTCCATGCACGCCTTAAACGCCGCCCGTATGGCGACTTCAGTTTTCCCATAACCAACATCTCCGCACAACAGCCTGTCCATAACCTTGCCCGATTCCATATCCCTTTTAATATCTTCCACAGCCTGAAGTTGATCAGATGTTTCCTCATACGGAAACGACATTTCAAACTGACGCTGCCAGTCGGTGTCCTGTAAAAACCTGTGGCCTTTTAACGATTGCCTTGCAGCATAAAGCTTCAAAAGATCGATCGCAAGCTTTTTTACCGATTCATTGACCCTAGCTTTGGTCTTTTGCCATTCCGCCCCTCCAAGCTTTGAAAGCTTAGGCGCTATATCGTCAACCAAAGCATATGATTGGATAAGATCCAGCTGATCTGTCGGCACATACAGCTTATCTGTGCCCGCATACTTAATATTGAGATAATCGCGCTTGCGGCCTTCAACCACAAGCGTTTCCAATCCTATATATTTGCCGATCCCGTGATTTTCATGTACTACATAATCCCCGACTTTAAAGTCGGTTAACACACTCGGTTTTCTTGTAGACTTTCGTGAACGGGATCCTTTTTTCCCGATGCCATATATGTCTTTCTCGGTAATGAGCATAAAACGGGTATCCGGATATTCAAAACCCCTTGAAAGATTGCCCGTCAAAACGCAAATTTGACCGGGGAAAAATTCTCCCTCGTGGTTTTTCTTAAATACAGCGTTTATACCGCCACTTTCAAGAAAGGATACAAATGCCTGCGATTGCTTGTCAGTGTCCAAAACTGCCGCAATATGGTATCCCTGAGCTTTAAGCTTAGATATTTCTTCAAGCATGATATAGAGATTTCCCTGCCAGGACGGAACGGATCTTGACGCAAACAAATGGGATTTCCCGCCCGAGTCGGATGGCTCAGGCAATTCGCGCAGTATAAGCTGATTCTTTGCTCCGGTCTTCAAAAGTATGTCGTTGTAATCCAAAATAGTATTGCACTGTTCGGGCAACACTTCTCCCTGCTCAAGAAGGTCCTTGAAATGCTCGCTAAATCCTTCGCAGAATACTTTTGAGCATTCTTCAAGTTTTGATGGTTCATCAAGAACTATCAGCGCTTTCTCCGGCAAATAATCTATCGCTGATATTTTATCCGGATAAAAGAAATAAAAGTAACTTTCCATATGCGCTGCATTTGAGCCTTCATTGAGCGCTTCGAGCATAGCTTCGGTTTTATCCTCAAGCCTCTTTAATATGCCTTTTTCTTTTGATGCCTTAAGATTTTGCTGAGTCTTCTCAAAAGCGTCGGTTATATTTTTCCCCGCTTTATCTTTTGTTTCCCTATTCAGTATGAGTTCATTAGCCGGTGAGACTACAATTTCTTTAAGCTTTTCGGTTGATCTCTGCGAAATAGGATCAAATTCCCTAATAGAATCCACTATGTCATCAAACATTTCGATTCTGCAAGGCTTGTCGCAAACAGGAGGGAAAAAGTCAACTATTCCTCCCCTTATGGAAAATTGTCCCGCTCCTTCAACAGCGTCGACCCTCTCGTAGCCTAAGCTTACGAGTTGCTCCGCAAAATAAGGCAAGGGTAGCTCCATACCCTCAATTATACTAAGAATTGATTCTTTGAAATATTTAAGGTTTGATTGAATGGTAAGCACAGCTTCTATGGAAGCTACAACTATTACCCCTTTATTTGCCGCTAAAGCCGCTAAAGCTCTAAGGCGTTTAGCTGTTATTTCATTGCTTTGCGCAGCCGCATGATAAAAAAATAATTCTCTTGGAGGAAAATAAAGTACCCTGTCGGGGTAATAAAATTCAAGATCCTCACAAATGCTTTTTGCTGAAAACTCGTTATATGTCACGAAAACACATGCGTTTATAAGAGGATAGATCAAAGAAGCCGTTATATGGCTTTTTGAATGAGCGGATAACCCGGCTATCTGTGTTTTACCTCTGTATAATGTCTTCTTAATGTCATCAAACTGTTCCCAATTGTTAAGCGGCTTAAGCCAAATCGGAACAGTGGCGTCGCCTAACAATTGCACCTGTTCATGGCCTCCTGTATACCCTTTGTCATAATGAGCATTGCCCCTTTGGCGGCTTTTTTGCATACTTCACCTATAACCGGATTCTCTTCGGGACTAAATGTGGATAACACATAATCCGCCAAGTCCATGACTTGAGGCGCTGATCCAATTCCAATCCTGATTCGCGGAAACGTTTCGGAATCAAGGATCGAAATGACCGATCTCATACCGTTGTGAGTTCCGGCTCCTCCGGATGGTCTTATACGTAATGATCCAACACTTAAATCAATATCGTCATATATAAGTATTATATTTGAAGTGTCGGTCTTATACCAGTTTTTAATCTCAGACACGGATAGGCCGCTTAAGTTCATATAAGTCTGTGGTTTTACAAGTATTGCCTTCTCGCCGTCTACACTGCCCGACCCTACAAGTGAGTTGCCAAACGACTTGTTAATGCTTATCCCCATCATATCCGCCAAAATGTCAACCGCCACAAAACCTACGTTATGGCGTGTCGCTCGATACTTATCGCCCGGATTGCCCAATCCTACCACTATAAACATAGCTTATTGTTCCTACGCAAAAAGTGGGCTGACAGGAACATCTTCATAGATCCTTTTGATGGCTTCGGCGAATATAGGAGCGACCGATAACACCTTTATCTTTTCGAGATGTTTTTCGTGCGGCAGCGGAATTGTATCGGTGATGACCATTTCCAAAATGGGCGATTCGGCAAGATTGCGGATAGCTTCGCCCGAGAGCACCGCATGGGTACAGCAGGCGTATACCTCCTTAGCTCCTTGCGACATTAAAACATGTGCGCTTTGTGCCAATGTTCCGGCAGTGTCTGTAAGATCATCTATCAAAAGCACCCTTTTATTTTCTATATCCCCTATTACGTTCATAATTTCAACCATATTTACTTTAGGCCTTCTCTTGTCAATTATAGCAAGCGGAACATTAAGTCTTTGAGCAAAAGATCTTGCCCTCGACACGCTTCCTAAGTCAGGTGAAACTACTACGATATCTTCATTCGCTAAAAAACCTCTGTCAATAAAGTATTTAGCCAGAATCGGTCCGCCTAACAGATGATCAAGCGGAATATTGAAAAAACCTTGAATCTGGGGAGCATGAAGATCCATGGTTAGCACCCTGTCCGCTCCCGCACTTGTTATCAGATCTGCGATCAATTTAGCAGTGATTGGATCTCTTGCCTTTGACTTGCGATCCTGTCTTGCATACCCATAATATGGTATAACGGCCGTTATTTGTCCCGCCGATGCTCTTTTGAATGCATCTATCATAATGAGAAGTTCCATAAGATTATTGTTGACAGGATGGCATACCGACTGTATAACAAACACATCGTCACCGCGTACAGATTCATGAATATTAACGCTTATTTCCCCGTCGCAAAAAGTAGTTACCAAAGCATCGCCCATTCCTAACCCCAGATGTAAAGCTATTTCACTTGAAAGCGCCGGATTGGAATTGCCTGTGAAAATTTTGATCTCCTTACCGTGAACCGTCATTAAACTTCTGCCCCCTTGTTCTGGGTCTTTCGCTTTTCAACCCAACCTTGTTTGTTTACTTGCCTCTCTCTTGCTATTGCTAGGCTTCCGCTTGGAACATCATGCGTTATGGTTGAGCCGGCGGCGACATAAGTATCGTCCTCGACACTAATCGGAGCGATAAGATTCACGTTGCATCCGATAAAAGATCTGTCCCCTACAAATGTTTTATTCTTTTTCTCTCCGTCGTAATTTACAAAAACCACGCCGCATCCGACATTTACTTCCTTGCCGATTTGTCCGTCTCCGACATAGCTCAAATGCGAAACTTTACTATTATCACCGACAATACAATTTTTAACCTCAACAAAGTTTCCTATCCTGACATGCTTGCCTAAAAAGCTACCCGGACGTATATGAGCACATGGCCCGATTGAGGTTTCGGCTTCAACAAAGCTTTCTGTCACAACCGAAGATTGCAAAACGCAACCTTTGTCTATTTTTGAGTTTACAATCCGATTATTTGGGTACAACACACATTTATCACCGATGATTACGCGTCCTTCAAGCACATTCCCGGGATAAATGACGGTATCTCTGCCTATAACGACATCTGTACCAATATACGTATTGTCAGGATCAATAATTGTAACCCCGTTATCCATATGAAAGTCGTTAATCTTTGCCTGAAGTGACCTTTGCGCTTGAGCAAGCTGCATTCTCGTATTTATTCCCACTATTTCATCGTCGTATTCTGTGACTAAAACGCCTACACTATCGCCGTTTCCGACAATCTTCTCTAAAACGTCTGTCAAATAATACTCACCCTGAGCATTTGCCTTGTCCAATTTTTCAAGTCCGTCTAATAAAGCGCCGATATTGAAACAATAGATTGATGCGTTTACTTCTTTAATCTCGAGTTCGAACTCAGAAGCGTCTTTATGTTCAACAACCTTTTCAAACTCTCCGTTTATGTTTCTAATTATCCTGCCGTATCCTCGGGGATCATCCAGCAAAGCCGCTAGAGTCACAGCCCCGTAGCTGCCGCTTATGCAATAATCTACCATGTTTTGTAAAGTCTCAGCCGATATAAGCGGAACATCTCCGGCTAAAACAACCGCATACCCTTCCCTGTGCGCTAAATGCTCCTTTGCAATCATTACGGCATGTCCCGTTCCTAAACGCTGCTGCTGTCGTACATAAACAGCCCGCTTGCCTAGGTATTCCTCTATATCTTGAGCCCTGTGCCCTACAATCACCACCGGGGGAGATGAGGAAATGCGCTCTGAAGCCCTCATCACATATTCAATGACAGGGTAGTCGCATATCCGGTGCATAACCTTGCACATATCAGATTTCATTCGGGTTCCCTCACCCGCAGCCATAATAAGGACAGTAACATCCGTATGCATAAAATAACTCCTTTGCATTTAAAGTCGCCTATCAAAAATTTTGTCAATGAGACCAAGGGACACATCGCTGCTTTGAGGGAAAAACCGGTGCGATATGTCTCTAATGCCTGTCCGATAAAAAGCAGGAGAAAAACAAGCTCTATAAAAACACTTTTACAAATTGAGCCTATTCTTCTATTACTCGGTTATATTCATCCAGAATAAGGGTTTGAAGTCGGCCACGCATTTCGGAACTTATCGGGTGCGCAATGTCCTTGTATTCGCCTTTCGGGGTCTTTCGGCTGGGCATCGCTATAAACAACCCATTTAACCCTTCGATAATCTTGATATCGTGTACCACAAACTCATTGTCAAATGTAACCGAAACTACGGCTCTTAATTTACCTTCGCCCGCTATCTTCCGGATACGTACATCGGTTGCAACCATCCGAGTCCACCGCCTTTCATGTCAATCATAAAATTATCGTTCAAGCACCCATCGCGCGGGTGAAAACCGGCTTACTTCACTGTTCTCGCTCACTTCTTTCAACTCTATTAAAGCCTTGTATTCTTTGATCAGCTTTTCTTTGGGGAAGCTGGTCGTGATCACTACGCCGACTCCCGCAATTTCGATATCGAATTCGGAAAGTAGCTCCGACATTCCTTTCGCCGTGCCTCCGCCCCTCATGAAATCATCTATGATCAATCCTTTTTGCCCTTGCTTTACTGCCCTTCTCGACAAAGACATGGTTTGCAGACGATTTGAAGAGGCTGAAACATAGTTTATGCTAACCGAAGAACCTTCAGTAACCTCATTATTGCGCCTGGCTATAACTAAAGGACAATCAAGCGCCCGAGCAGTCATCATTGCAACCGGAATTCCTTTGGTTTCAACGGTTATAACAAAATCAGGCTTTGTATTCTCAAATTCAAAAGCCATAATCTCGCCAATCTTTTGGGCAATTTCAGGTAAGTAAAGCAAGTCAGCCCTATAAAGAAAACCTCCCGGTAAAACCCTCTCCGGCGATGACAGCCTATCGCATAAATCCAGTATAAAACTCAAAAGGTCTTTTTGAGTCAACTTTGGCCTTAATCGAACTCCTCCGGATGCTCCCGCTATTGTTTCAAGGCAGCCTAATCCGAGATTCTCAAAAGCCTCAGCCATTTCCTCTATATCTTCGCTTACGGTTGACTTTGCGGTCCCAAAAAGCTCGCCAAAAAACTTAAGCGTGTATATACGATTAGGGTGGTCGGAAAGAATTTTGACCATTGCGCCCATACGCTTATTTTTATCAAGCTTCATTCCCAACCTCCTGCGAACATCATCTTGAAAATCTTAGTATATGGATTATATCATATAGTGTGGCAAGCCACAAGAATTCAGGGTTCAGAATTTGAAGAACTAAACAATTGATCTGATTCGTTTGAAAAATAATGAACTTACCCAGTAAAATTATATGATTTGAGATTTATAGGGTTGCAATGATCATTCAGAGAGAACCTGGTGCGTATTGAACGTGTTGCTCATATTTTTCGCCTGTTTTAGCAGATACATATATTTTTTTCTTGCGGCTTCGATCTCATATATAGCATAGTCAACCAAGTCCGGATCGCTCACGTTATCAAAGTAATTCTGCGCGGCCAACCATTCATTTTTAGCTTGAATGACTGAACTCACAATTTGTTTGTCGCTTGTATGCTCTAAATTGATTCCAAACAGATAAAGATCCCGCTCCATATGCGCCTCACTTTTTTTACTATATTCTATTGTATTCAGATAAAATGATTTTTCGCACTAATATAAATTATAGCCATATAGAGGGGTTTTATTCGGATGTGTGTTTTAAAAAAGCATTCTCCAAAAAAACAAAAGAACCCGAGTTGATACAACCGGATTCTTTCATTATATGTAAAATTTAATCCGGCAACGACCTACTCTCCCAAAGGGTCGCCCCTTAAGTACCATCGGCGCTGGAGGGCTTAACTACTGTGTTCGGAATGGGAACAGGTGTGGCCC
>Ga0209316_100273_pt1 | contig 18362 bp, 16 predicted proteins | sample 3C3metaG_FD_184150 | JGI IMG/M metagenome (GOLD analysis project Ga0209316, IMG submission 184150) | Freshwater bacterial and archeal communities from Indian Creek, Illinois, USA - 3C3 metaG (SPAdes) (version 3) | ecosystem: Environmental > Aquatic > Freshwater > Unclassified | place: USA: Indian... | reverse complement strand
GCCATTAAAGTTAGACCTCTCAAATAAAGAAGACATATCTGTCACATTAGACACATTAATGTGATTTAAATCACAGTTAGACCCATTGCTTGAAACTTCCTCATGGATGCACCGTAAGAGATGTGCCCTATTTTTTGCAATTATTTTATTTTTCATGTGTGCCTTATTTTCTTTAAAAACCACTTGAAATAACTGTTATTTCCTCAATGTTCATTTTATTATATAATGGCACAGAAATTAAACTTAGTTACCTCATAACAGGTCTTGTAGACTTGTGATCTACATGCACATCAATAGTCTCCACCTTTTCCCTGAGTTCACTTATTTTTCCAGCTATGGATTGCCAATTTTTCATACTAAATGGCTTTTTAGCCTGTGATAAATGCTCTTGTGTGCTCTCATTTTTTGTGGGTGTTATTACAGAGGCATGTGCAGAATTTGTTATATTCTTTTCTTTTGCAAAAGCATCAGGAGATAAACCAACCTCCCCCTGGTTAGCTAATGCCATTGAGGCACCATAAGAAACCTCCTTAACTCCGTCAATGCCATAAACCTCTATTCTCTTTGCTACTTGCTCTAGCTCTTTGCTTATGAATCTAAAGCAATGGCCTTCCAAGCCTCTTTTACTCACATAATTAGATAAGCCTATACCATTTACTTCCATGGGGATAGCCCTTGATACGTCCCACTGACTTATATCCCCATTGAAGTCTGACTTATGAAACAAGAAGGACATGTCTGTCATATTGGATGTATCTATATGATTTAAATCACAATCATTTCCTCTTAATTTTATTTCTTTTTGGATTAAGATCATTAAATGTGCCTTATTTGTTGCTTTAATTTTCGGGTTCATTGTGGTCTATAAGAAAATTGTTTTGTATTGTTCTATCTAATCCTAAACAACATAGAATGCCAAATACTTTTGCAATACTTGTACCTATTAATGTTCATCAATAATTGTAAGAAGATTTAAATTTTGTTTTTCTTTGTCCCTGATTCTTTTTTTTGCAACCTGTCGGTTAACATTCTGCTTTGGAGAAAACTTATTATATACCTCTCATGTTCAGCACCTAGTACCAGTTTATCCTTACCCATACTGTCAACCACCATTATGCGGCTGAAGGGTTTTTCTTCACACTTTATACACTTATTAAGAAAATACTCTGAAATTGAAGAATCTCCCACTTCTTTGTTTATTTCATTTTGCATTTCAATTGGCATTAATTTGACTGCACACTCTAATTTTTCATACAATGTATAAAAAAAGTTTTCATATTTGGCATTTTTAATTATCTTATTTATACTATTGCCACTATCAATTTCTTGCATCTTCATGCTGAAAGATTTTAAATACTCATCAAACAGCCTGCCTCCTGCAATTAAATCTTTTATGGTTAATTTTGGTGATTTTTGTGAACCATGTTCAATTTCTGAATTTAGAAACTCAATAGCATTAGATGTAATAACTTGTGGGTTATTGTATAAATATAGGTTACAACACAATATTCTTGTATCCAATACTGCACTCTGTCCACTCAACCTGTTTAAATAATTTGAAAAAAATTTCACATCTAAACCATCCCATCCTGCGAAGTGGTCATTAAATAAATTTTTTAATTTATTAAACCTTTTATCTATTTGAGCATTAATTTGCACTAGCATCCACTCATTGGAGAATACATTGTTGTTTATATAGAAATCAATCACCTTTTTATTTTGACAACTTAATGCCTTTTTGAGTGCCTCTGTTGTAGCCAAATAACCATCCTTATTTTGGCTAAAGGCATCTTCAAAAAAAACATACATTTCAGGCTTGGTTAATACAATGCCAGCATAATCTACCCTATCTTTGCCTATAAATGCTTTAATTTTTTCAATCTGCCCAAACCAATTACTTGCCCAATTTTCTTTTGTGCTTGACTCTTTTGGCAGATACCTTTGTTTTTGTTTTTTATAAATATAATCCGCTTTACCAATGGCATCTTTAAAAAAATCAAAGAATTTTTTATTGTTTTTAACAGTCAAGCTTAGATTTAAAATTTGATCCATTCTATCTAAATCTAAAACAAATCCAAGGTATTCCCTTATATATTTTATATCTGTTGTCATGTCATTTTTATTAATCACTTCATTAAATATTTCTTCATGTAACCTACCAAGGGTTTCATAATCATCATTTATTAATAAATTTGTCAAAACCCCTGTAAGTGTGCTGCCATCATTTTTACTATCATCAAATACCCAACTTGCCTTAACTAATGGGGCATAATACTTCTTTTCTAGGGTTCTAACCAAATTTATTCCTGTTGTTTCATTTATTGTATAAGGCATTCCATGTTTACTAGAATCATTCAGTCTTGCTTCAATGACTAAATTCTCATTAAAATTTATAAGTTCAATAATTTCTTTAGGTATTTCAGTGCCCACAGTGGCATAAAATCTTAAAAGTTTAGCAACATTACCCATGGTTTTTTCTTTATGTTCTGATAGTTTTTTTTGCATTTTATATAAGACTAGTTGTTTAAAAATTTAAGATATGTTTTTATCCACTTCTATGTAAAATTATAACTATTATTAATATAAAATCAATTTTTTAATAATTAACTAAGAAACTGCATAAATCCCTCACTTTTGCCATTGGTTGAGAGGCTAATATCTAAATTGACACATTTATTAATATGTGGTCTTTTGATGTAGCTTGACCATGTAGTGTCACTGCCTGCCAAATGGCTCTTAATTCAATGCATGTAGCACAAATGGCTGCTGCTTTTAGATAAAAAGCCAATATAAGAACACAAGCATAATAAATGCAACAATTACCACAGAGATACAAATACCTACTGTTGTTTGATCGTAGTCATCATGGCGAAATTCACGCAAGCAGTTTGGTGGCACGTTTGGCAGTTTAGGCATGGCACTTTCACTTGCTACACTTTTACCATCAGGCACAGCCCATATTTTGCAGCTTACAATCAATGTAGCTTTGTTGGCGCTCTCTTGACCATCAATTGTAACATGGCAGGGGAGAGCTTTTTTGCCTTCCATATAAAAGCGTTTTCCTGTGGATGTAGCATCAAGGGCACTGTCAATTATGTGGTAAAGGCTGCCCTCATTGAGTTCTATTTCAATTTTCATTTTATCCCTAGGTAATATATTACACAATGGTTGACATGATGCCTATTGTACAACAAGTTTCCAGGTATGCATCCTTGTTGGCTGGATTATTTTGTGATATAAAAATTAATATTGACCTTAATGCCAAAAAGTGGCATACTAGGTTTTTAATGGTAATTTTTCAGGAAACACTATAAGGAGATAAAAGCATGGTGGTCTGTGTGTGCAATAATGTTAACCACAAAAAAATCAATGAACTATTAGGGGAGCACAAAACATTAGATGAAATTCAAATGGAAACTTGTGCCGGGTTAAATTGTGGGAAGTGCTTAAGTGTAATTCAATTAATGCTAGATGAGAAGAATGTTTCAGCCATCAATCTTTCACAAAAAAATGCCATTGAGTTAATTTACAACAGCCAAATTAAAGAGCAGTGCCACAACTGCCCAATTGGACATATTATTAATCCCAAAGAGTCTACTTTTTCATCTTCTTAAAACACTACATCTTACCCATGTATTGCAGATATGTGCTTATTTTTTTAAAGTTGAGATACAATGTTCTACTGCTATTACAATAATTATTGTAATGTTAGCTTGCACCAAATGCATCATGCATTTGGTGTTTAAGGATTTTTATTGGCATTTTCCCACTTTGAATGGCTGGGCTTACTAGTCACCAAATCAACAATTCACCCCATGTGAATGGGGCAAAAACTCTTCATCTATATTCTGTTTGTCTTTTAAATACTCTGTTCTTCCATATGAGTAATCACCATATGTCTTATTAAATAGAGTGTAATCATCAAGGCATTTATTTACAAAAACCGCCAACTCTTTTAGCTGAACTGCAGAATATATTTCAATTGGAATACTTATATTTACAAATTTTGCATGTGATCCAATTTCAGTCTTCATAAAGGGCTTTACCCTAATATCACTTGTAGAGAGCACTTCTTCTTCTTTTTTGTTCCACAACTCATACCAACTCTTTTCATCTTCTGAAATTCCAGGAGACAGGTAAGAAACTATTTTTTTGCGTTTTTTATTTTTACCAAGCTTTTTATATTGTGGTACCATGTCATCTAAAAAGCTTTTTTTATTTGGACTATCCCCTATCATCTCTCTTGCAACCTCTTTGCACTTGTTTTCATATTCATATCTTGGGTGAGTCCAAAATACAGCCACCATTTGAGAACCTCTCTTAAACTTTGTATCATCCCACCAAGATAACTTTGGCTTTCCATCATACACATGATAGACATGCACACCAAGTTTTGCATCCCAGGTTTTTGACCCCCTTGACTTTTTTGCTGCCATTTTAGAAGAGGCTATTAATTTTTCATAATAATGGTTTTTCATAACGGTTTCCTTTTGGTATATTTGTTTTAACAAGCATGGTAGATAGTATTACAATACAGGAATTGTGTCAACCAATTTTTTCTTTTCAAACCACAGACTGCTAACAAAACCGGTGGAAGTTTTCCACTGGTTTTGTTAGCTAAATCAGTGCACACTTAATAAAGTGCCACTATATTTTTAGTAAAAACAGTATATTTATCATATCTTGACATGCTTCCCATCTGCTTTTGCTCCCTCTAGTATAAGGCTATTAGTTAGATGGACACTTAAGTGGTATGCTTCAATTACATTAGGGATGAATTCTATATCTGCCAAAGCCCAATAAGGCACCTTGTTTTCCTGCCCTGCAGCACTTCCTGAAAATATATTTTCTTTTGTTATTAATTTAGATGGTCTCCAATTGAAAATGTCTTGATTAAATACTGAATTAGCAAACATGAAGTCCATATTTGTCACATTAGAAACATTCCATTGCCCTATATCCCTATTGAATGAGGAATGCGCAAACATGTTGCACATGTTTGTTACACTAGAAACATCCCATCTAGAGATGTCTTGGTTAAAAAAAGTTTTGGAAAACATGCTACGCATATTTATCACATTAGATACATCCCACAAGTCTATGTCCCCATTAAATGACGTACCATCAAATAACCAAGACATATCAGTTACCTTTGAGGTAACTATATGATTTAAACAACAGTTGTTGCCATGAAGCTCTATTTCTTCATTCACTAACTTGACTAGATGCTGACTGTCTCTTGCTACAATAATCTTTTTCTTAATGTTTTTATTATGCATCATACATAATAAATTCTAAACTGTCCCATCGCTAAAGCAAGGGGGTCTTATTCCTCATTTGATCATTTTTCCAATCACTTAATGAGTATCCAAAAATTGTTTCCCCATTTTTTATAATTTTACCACCTGTCTGACACCCAAGCGGTCTAGAAAAACCAACCAAGCGATATGCGACATCTTCCTCCCCAAATATTTTTGACCACTTGTTTGTTTTTATTAGTTGTGCAATCTCAATTAGGTTGAGATCCCTAATGCATTTATCAAGTGGCATTTCATAAATTAAGAATAGAGCCACTGTATCTATGATTTTATTTTCTAGTGTACCTTCAATACTTTTCATTCTAATGAATTCAGAGTTTATTTTTATAAAAGATTCTAGTGGCCATTGATTTTGATTGAACTTATAGTAATAAATGCCATCTATGCTTGTATAATTATTTTCTTTATCCATATACTTGCCTACAATATTGGAAGTTGTCCTTTTTATGTTAGCATCGGTGCTGTTTGAATAATCCAATAATTGAGATTGTCTTTCTATGTTGCGCAAAAAAAATTGAAACAGCACTGCATCATTATCAAGTATTAATGCAGGATGCTCTCCACCACCCCCACCAATGCATAAGTAATGCCCATCAATAACATCATCTTCTGTGCAATAGTCTGTTAAGTCAGAGAAGAATGCCTTTTCTAATAGCCAATATACTGGCAAATGAAAAAAATTTGCAACATGTACATGTGAAAATCGATCAATGGCAGACATATAGCCCTCTTTGTAAAAATAGAATTAGCTTTTATTAAAGAATAGGAATAATTGTAATACAAAAAGATGCAGTTCGTCAACAATTCAGTCCTTTATCCAACTTGGAACATGATAGAATATTATAGGACACCTATAAGGCAACAACCAATCAAGTTAATAAGTGTTGCCTTATATGGGAAATAATCTAAAATACTATTAGACAAAACAAAAAATATAGCATTAAACTTTATGAAATCAAAAATTATTGCAAAAAATAAAAAACATCTGATTCAGATTATTGAAAAAGAAGTTCAATTAAATGGTCAGGCATGTGATTTGAATCACATCGATGTTTCTGGCATTACCGATATGTCTTCTCTATTTGAGGGGTCTAGTTTTAATGGTGACATATCTGGTTGGAGTGTATCAAATGTAAGCAATATGTCATGGTTGCTTTATCAGTCGGAGTTCAATGGAGATATAAGCCAGTGGGATGTGTCTGGTGTAAAAAAAATGACAGGTACATTTGTGGACTCAAAGTTCAATGGAGATATAAGCCAATGGGATGTGTCTAATGTAACTGATATGTCAAGGATGTTTCAAAATTCCTCATTTAATGGGGAAATATTAAGTTGGAATGTATCTAATGTGGGGAATATGAGCTATATGTTTGCCAATTCAAACTTTAATCAAGATATTTCTAATTGGGATGTATCAATGACTTCCAATATGCTGTGCATGTTTTACAAATCCATATTTAATCAAGACATATCAAAATGGGACGTCTCAAACGTAACCAATATGACAGGCATGTTTTATGCATCACAATTTAATTGCAATATATCAAATTGGGATGTATCTAATGTAATTAGCATGTCAAACATGTTCTGTAATTCTAACTTTAATCTAGATTTGTCAGAATGGGCACCTAAAAAACTAAAAAACAACCATGCAACCTTTTGCAATTCGGGGTTAGCAAAAGATCACAACATTCCTTATTGGCATAGTATAAATTTGGATTTTCTTGAACAAACCATAAATGCTTATCAGTTGCAAAAAAAATTAAACCATTGTCTAGTTATTAAAAAAAATGCACTTACAAACATTAAGATATGACATTGTGTAATACAATTTAATTTGTATTTATGTATTTATGAGTTTAATTAGGCTAAATTTTAATTTAGAAGGTTTTTGAAAGCACTGTGGAAAACCCAGTATTTTTTAGATTGTTTTAATTTCAAAAAGATATTGCTGCAACTTAATAGTAGAATGGGCATCCAAGACTTTGGGTATAATCTCAATCTCTGCCATCATGCCAAAAGGTAGATCGAATCAGTTGTTGACATCCTCCCTGCCCTGAATAATGGAACTTTTTGCACACTGGGTCAGAGAGTGAAACTCATAACAACAAAGTCCACAAGGTTGGCATTTTAATTCTGCTCACTGTCACAAATTTCAGAGCCAATACTTATAACAGTTGGATTGCTAATCTGAGGACTTAATATACTTAATATATTTAACATAAGCAGCCAGCCTTTTTTGGCATTGGCATTGGAATTGCAATTTATAATTTGAAAAAACTACTGAAGAATATGAGAAAGTAATTATCTTGTTGTTTATCTAATTAAATTTTTAGCAATTTCTAAAGATTGATGACCCCTTTTTGCATAATCTCCGCTAATAACTGTATGGGGAAGTTTAAAGTGTTCTAGCCTTTCCTTAAACATTTCAAATACTGCTATCCTCATTTTTTCAGGATTATCTAAAGTTTTCCTATGAACATCTTCAACAAATGGAACATCTGGGCTAAACAGCAAGAAATGATCATACTTGTTATTTTCAATAACACTATCAATCCATTCAAAACCTCCCTTAAAGCAAAGCTGCGCATAAATTTGAGTCGTAATTGCACTAGAGTCACAAATCATAATTTTATTAGTAAATTTAGCCAATGCTTTTTCCATGCTTATTTGTGCAGTTATAAATTCTTCAACATTATATTTGTAAAACCCACCTTCTTGTTTTTCAATAATAGCTTTTGCATATTCTGGAACATATATGGTCTTTAATTCTTTAGCTAAATTTTTTCCAAGAGTTGATTTGCCTGTTGATTCGGGGCCAAGTAAGCAAATCTTTTTTATGTAATAGGGTTTAGCACTGTCAATTAAAAAATCCCAATTTTCATAAATATTTTCCCTAAGCATGGTTGCACTGACAGGAAAGCTTTCTCTAGCAATATCAATTGGAATAAATTTGCAATCCATAACTTTTGCAAGTTCATAACCATAATCCATTGCAGCCACAACAGCATCAGGAATCACACCATTCAATACAGATAAAAGACTTTTTTCCCAAATATCCCAAAAAGAAGTTGTTTCAGAAGGGTCTTGTGGCATAAACTTATCTAGTGCATAAACCTTTATATCACTTATTTCTTCTTCTAGCCATTTTTTTCTAAGCATTGGATTAATGGTTTGTCCCTTAACACAGTCAACAACAACATGTACATTTTTACTAAATTCTTTAGCAAAACGAATCATATATTCATGCCCTTTGTGTGGAGGCATAAATTTTCCAATAATTAAGCAGTTATTATACTTTTTCATGGATATCCCAGATGTATTGGTGTAAATTGGTAACAACTATTTCACCCCCCCAATTATGCCCTGTTGTCTGAAATAAATCAATATTTAAATATACAAAATATTTTTTTAAAGAGTTAGATTTAAAATATGCATAATTCAGCAATATTTTCTCAATTCTATTGAGTTTTTCAGTATATTTATGCCATGATAATTCATCAATAGGCTTAATATTTAAAATATGAATAATATCTGTGATGGAGGTTGGATTTTTGTTTGCAATATGGAAGTATTTTTTATCTGAATAGATTGCTTTAATAATCTCTTTAACAGCCAAGTCAACAGGAGATATATCTACTAGAGAGTTTTCAAATTCATTGGGGCAATAAGGGAAGTTTTTCAATAATTTTAAAACAATACAAAAGAACTCATTCCCTTGTATTGTAGAATGAATAATTGATGGAGTTAGCAACCCTAATCTGATTATTTTGGCATCATTTCTTTGGGAAGACAAATGCTCTCCAAGCCATTTGCTTTGAGCATATCCACCATAAAGTAAATGTTCTTTTGAAGGCTCGCAAGGTTGCGGAAAATGCAACCCTTGTATATTTGATGATGCATATACTGAAAGAGTGCTAATGTAGACAATTGGACAAGCAACTTGTTCAATCACTTTTGCAGTTAGGTCTACGTTGTCACCATAAAGGGTTGATAGTTTTTTGATATTATGAACTTGTGCAGCACTGTGAATAAACACAGATAAATCTTTTGTGTTGCTCTCATTAAATTCAAAAAGAAATTCCAGCTTATCCTCATTAAATTTTAAGCCAAACATCTTTTTTCTTTTGGAAAATGTTTCTTTTGATCTAATGAAACACCTAATTCTTAAAACACTAGGGAGTTCAACTAGTTGAGAAATTAAATGAAGCCCTAAAAAGCCTGAAGCTCCAGTTAGGCCAATGCTTTGAATATTTGTAGAAAAATTTCCAGTATCCATATGTGGATTAATTTTAACCAAAATATCAGAAAGCTCCTTTGTTGAGTAAGAAAATTTAGTCATTAACTTTTAACTTCCAATTTTGATTTATATTACCTTCTAGTGTTGCTATTTCTCTGTATAGGTGTGGTTTCATCCATGAGACAATATTTTTTTCAAACTCTTCTTTCCTAAATAGACCTGAGTAATAAAGGGTAATTTTGTTTTTTATATATGTGACTTGAGAGTTTTCAGCACCTGAATTTTTGGCTTTATTTTCTATCTCTTCAGGACAGACAAGCTGTCCATTATGCTTAAATTGACGGTCTTTTCTACCACCATAAAAATAGTTCCCATTGTTTTCTTTAAATACATCACCTGTTCTAAACCATTTTATATTATTTTCAGTATAAAATTTCTGATTTAATATTTCATTATCATAACCTATTGAGCAGTGTTCTCCACCAATATGAAGCTCATCATCAACAATTTTATAAAAAACACCTTCAAGTGGCCTCCCTACATTATTATATGACCAATTCTTGTCAACTTGGCACATGCTTGAGCAAATAGTAATTTCAGTTGGGCCATATGCATTATATAAATTTGTAAATTCAAGAAGCTCTTTTGTGATAGATTCATTTGCAAGTTCTCCACCAAAAACAATATTTTTTAAAGAGGAATGAATTTTGCCTTGTTTGAATTTTTTTAACCACAGAGAAAAAACAACAGGTGGAATATCTGCATGTGTGACATTGTGAAGTTTTATCAGTTTAAAAACTTCTTTAGTATTTAGAGGATTACATTGAGTAACAACGAGGTGCCCACCGCTAAATAGAGTTACATAGATGTCTGAAATACTGGCATCAAAAGCACTATTTAACAGCCAAAGGAATACGCTGCTTTCTTTAAATGAGGTAATTTTTGCTTGTTGTTTTGTCACATTAACAACTGGATAATCTTTCATCCATATTTGTTTAGGAATTCCTGTTGAGCCTGAAGAAAACACAATATACCCAACATCTAAAGGATAGCTTTTAAACTTATCAAATTTAATTATTTCAACTTTATTTTTGATTAAAGTAATTATTAAAGATGGCTTGACCTGCGTTATACACTCCTCCTTTCTGCCGTCTTGACCCCATTCTAATGTAAGAAAGGCTATATTTTTTGCATTTAAAGCCAATTGGAAAGCAATAACATCTATACTTTTAGGCAAATAAATTACACCACAACTTTGAGGTATAGTTGGAAGGAATTCAATATAATTATAGACTCTTTTTGCAAGTTCTAAGTAGCTCAATGATTCGCTCTCATCACTAATTGCCTTATACTGAGGAAACCTCTTAACAGTAGTTAAAAATTCTTGGTATATTTTCATATTTTTGCTTTTATAAGTAGTTTTTACTTTCTAAATTTAATTTGCCTATTTTTGTATCATTTAATCTAGGTATTTCAACTTTGGAAATCCCATACACAACAAAGCATCATGAATCATCTATGGGGGGCTATCAATAATAACTAGTCTTACTATAAGGCATTATTTTCAAAGATTAATACTTTTGGCCCTTTGTGTTGTGTGTCTTGCTTTCAAATTATTTTTATATTATCAGTCATTTAATTTGAACTCTCTGCAAATAGAAGCAATACTTAGTAGTGTCATTAAAATAGGTTCGGAATCAGGTGTTGGGTGTTCTTGCCAAGCATTAACTTGTTGGTAAATCTTATTGTTGTCAAAAATATTTTGTTTAACAAAATAAGGGTCACTCAATAGATCAAGAACAAACTCTTTGTTCCAATTGTCCTGCAAAGCACGAGTAAGTGGTGGTGACATGAAAGACTGCTTGGTTTTGGCAATGATTTCTTCTGGAATCTTGTTCTTCATGATTGTCCTGAGAATATGCTTTTCAATATTTCCATTGAAGTAATAAGAGTCAGGAAGACTCCAAACATAATCAGCAAGTTGTGTATCCAAGAAAGGCAATCTGCCTTCTACAGAAAAAGCCATTGCTTGTGCATCATCCAAAACTTTTAAAATATACCCGGACAAGCAATATCTTGTCCATAAAAAAGAACTCTTTTTCAAATTAGAGTAATTTGGCACTTCATTGTCTTGTGTAAACCAAAGATTTGGAGATTCTTGATTTGAGAATTGTTCGGCCCAAAGGGGTGAAAGTTTAAAAGCCATGGAGGACTTTGCTTTTAACCAAGTTGGAACAAAGCCATATTTATTTTTAATTATATCTAAATCCAAAGTTCCCCTACCAGGAAGCTGAATGCCAATCAAATAAGAATTTTCCATTTTTGATAAAGAATCCCTTGCAAGATAGTCTTGTTTTAAGTGGCTATAACCCATAAAAATTTCATCTGCCCCTTCTCCTGATAGGGCAACTTTAAACCCTGCTTTGTTAATTGCCTCATTGAGCAGGTATTTGCCAGACAAGTGACCATTTATGCTTATTCCTTCAGCATGATAAATTGCTTTTGGAATAGACTGTAAAATTTTTTTAAAATTTACTTCTACAACATGAAGGCTTGAGCCAATTTTATCTGCTGTCAGTTTTGATTCATTAACTTCATTATAGAAACCATCATCAGTAAATGAGACAGTAAATGCATCTTTTATATTATGCCTTGAAGCAAGGTATGAAACAGTACTAGAATCAAGCCCACCACTCAAGTGAGTGCAAGCCCTTACTTCATTTGGAATTCTTTTATTAACTGCATTTATTAAAAGCTGCTCAATCTTTTCTGTGGCTACAGAAATAGAATCAGTAGTAATCTCTACAGGTGGATTCCAATAATTAAACTCACTTATTTCACTATTTTGAATAAAAAGAAAATTACCAGGTTTAACCATGTTTATGTTTTTAAATATGGTTCTGCCTTGTGGAAGATATTGAAAATTTTGTGAAAACCATATGGCTTCTTTATCTAACCTTAAATCAATAAATGGAATTAATGCTTTAGCTTCTGAAGCAAAAAGAAGATTATTATCAGATTTATACCAAACAAGTGGTCTAATTCCAAATCTATCTCTTGCACAAAACCAAATGTTTTTTCTGCTATCATAAAGACAAAAAGCAAATTCACCATGCAAATAAGAAAGACATTCAACACCATATAGAATATATAAATAAATCAAAATTTCACTATCTGACTGTGTTTTGAATTGAAAGCCCTTCTGAATTAAATTATTAGAAATTTCTTTATAATTATAAAATTCACCATTTACAACAATAGAAACTCCCATATTTTCTATTGGTTGGACTCCATTGTTTAGACCAACAATAGACAGGCGAGCATGAGCTAACATAATATCATCGTGTATAACAAAGTTCTTCCCGTCAGGTCCACGATGATTAATGTTTTGAAGCCCTTGTGTAATCTTTTCGGCAACCCAAGGAGTTGTAGATTGCCCTGCAATAAATCCACACATATTAAATTTTTATAAAAACCTTCTTTTGCTCACAGCTACTTGCTTTTTTAAAAGCATCTTCCCATGAATCCAGTAAAAAAATATCTCCAAACAGGGGGGAGATGAGTGCATGGTTTCTTTCAAGCCATTGCATTGCCTTATTGAAGTCATAATAGTTGACCGCTTTAATATTAATTTCTTTTGCAACCAAGTCAGAAGCCATAAAATTAACTGGTTCTTTTTTTCTGCTTTTTATGATAAGAGTCTTACCTGGCTTGAGAGATTTAATAATTTTTGGAAATAGCTCTGATGTAATTGTTGTTTCGATAATCACATCATATTTATTTTCTTGATTTACTTGCTCATCAGACAAGACATCACATGAAATAGAATATGAGTCTAAAATTAGTTTTGTTAAATAGGCAATTCTATTATTGCCAACAATGGCAATTTTCTTGTCTTTTGCAACATTTATTGCCTTTAAGACCGACATACTGGCAGCAATTGGTTCCAAGTAAGCAACAACCCTAAAATCAGTCAGTCTTGTGGGAATAATCTTGTCATGCGGAACATAAATGTATTCACAAATTGCACCATCAAAATCCAGTCCCATAAATTTTGTGCCCCACAATGGGTTAACACCAACAATTTGTCCTTTTTGAAAAATTCCTCTAGAATCATAGTCTACAGTCGCACTAAATTCATGCCCCAAGACAATTTTATCTTGATTAACTTTAATTTTTCCAGCACCAACCAATAAGTCTGTTCTGCACAACCCAATGGTATTTACCTTAAGTAATACATGTTCTGAATTACTAGGTAACACAATGTTGGTAATTGAAATCCCAATTTGATTTTTTACTAATGCCCTCATGATTTTTGCCATCATTAATATTCTGTCACACTTTTCTATAATTGTCAATTAGGTAAAAAAACCACTCTTTGATGTTATCTAACTCACTTATTAAGGAATGTGATTCTGAAGAGTAAGTATATAATGAACTGCAATGTAATTTAAAGCTGCCTACCAAATTTTCTGATTTAGATAAATATTTTTAAGTACTTTAGGTTGCTGGTGTAGATTTGTACCTTGGTCTACAAAACCAAAAAAAGACCACTTCTATATAACCAACTATATTAAGCAAGATAGTAAAAAAAATTACAAACCAATGTAAAAAATATACCAGCCTTTAAAATCCAATAAATTTTATCTAATAATTAGTTGACAGTATAGATTTTCTAATATACATTATCTATGATTAATAAATTTTAGGAAATTTTAATGGGAAACTTCAAATTGACTATGTGTTGGTGTATGTGGGAAACTGCAGACAGTGCTATGCCTGAAGGAGTTTAATTAGATTTAACTTAATTAAACAAATTTTTAAAAAGCACTGTGAGAAATCTGGTGCTTTTTTTGTTTTGTTTTTTTAAAATTTAGAAGATAGATCCGTAGTGTAATGGCAGCATATTTAGGGTAAGTAGATTTTTTGTAATTTACTATGAATAGTTAAGAGTTAGATAGGGGTGTAGTTTAATGGCAGAATGAAAGTCTCCAAAACTTTTGGTGTGGGTTCGATTCCTACCACCCCTGCCAGATAAAAGGTAGTATAGCTCAGTTGGTTAGAGCGTGAGATTCATAACCTCAAGGTCGCTGGTTCGATCCCAGCTACTACCACCAAGTTTTATGTCGCAGTGGCCGAATGGTTAGGCAGCAGATTGCAAATCTGCCAAATGTGTGAAAACACTAAGCGGGTTCGATTCCTCGCCTGCGACTCCAGGTTAAAATTAATATTCTCATTTTTGAAGAATTTGAGAATATTAAAAAAGTTAGTGTTTATGGTGTTTTAGGAAGATTTGAGAGGTAGGTGGTTTACATAATGGTTAGACTCCACTACGGGCCTCCAGATATAATTTAATATTCTCATTTTTGATAAATTTGAGAATATTTAAAAGTTAGTATTTATGGAGATTTAGTAAGATTTGGCCAGTTAGAGCAGGCAAATGGCTTACATAAAAATTTGTTTCCTGCCTACAGCCCAAAATTGAGATTTATAGAACAAAGTGGTTCGTTGACGATGCCCACAATCTTCGTATAATAAATCAATGATTTGGGGATAAAATTATGCAACTAGTCATTCTAAGAGAAACCTTACTAACTCATGCCATTAGAGAGGGTGTGAGCAGTTTGCTTGACATCTGTCCATAACTAATTTATACTATCCATTATGAACAGATATATGGCAATAAGCGAAGCCTCAAAGGTTTTGGGTGTGTCAAACACAACCTTGTTGCAGTGTCAGGAGAGGCTGCAAGGCAAGCTGATTTCACAGCACACAGCAGTACACCAACGCAGGCTAGATGGTGTCAAACAGGCTGTGGTGGCTGCATCATGTTGATCGCCCACAAGATTGCACTCGACCCGAACAATGTGCAGGCCACCTACTTTGCCCGTGCAGCCGGGACTGCCCGGTTTGCCTATAACTGGGCATTAGCCGAATGGCAACGACAATATGAGGCATGGAGGCTCAACAATAGCCTGCCCAAGCCTTCCCAAATGGCGCTGCGCCGCCAACTCAACGGCATCAAGGCCAAGCAGTTCCCGTGGATGCTCGAAGTGACCAAGAATGCGCCACAAATGGCGATCATCCAACTGGGCGTGGCATGGTCAAGAACCGGCATTTGTCACGTGCCGTGTCAGACATGGGCTTCTTCGAGTTCCGGCGACAGTTGGAATACAAAGCAGCGCAGCGCGGTGTAATGATTGTCGTGGCCGACCGTTGGTATCCGAGCAGCAAGATGTGCTCGGGTTGTGGGCACAAGCTCGATGCCTTGCCTCTGGTTGTGCGCGAGTGGGTTTGTCCAAAATGTGGTTCAGTTCATGACCGTGACGTGAATGCAGCCATCAACTTGAGAAATTTGGCGGTGAGTTCCACCGTTTCAGCCTGTGGAGAGGAAGGCTCTGGCCTTGGGCGCAAGCTCGAGACGAAACCGGCCTCGGTGAAGCAGGAATCCAGCAGCAAGCTACCTATAGGTAGCTTTGCGTAGGTATGGACGAACGGTGCAGACAGTCGCTATTGAGCGCGAGCCGACGGGGGCCGAGCGTCCGATCTGCCTTTTGTGCTGTTCAGAAACCGAACAGCGCCAACTACCGTTCACCGTGTTGCCCCACTGTTCAGATTCTGAACAGCGCCGGCTACAGCGGTTCTCCTTGGCCGCCTGCGGCCCCGGGCCAGAGGCCGCTGGCCTCGAACAGGTCCGTGGACTCGCGATGGATGAGGTGGATGGCGGCTTTGGCATGCGGCGATTTCTGTGAACTACTCGGGGCTAAAGCACCCGAGCTTCGGGGGGCTGTTTGGCAGCCACCGTCTTTTTTGACAAGCAACCCGTAGCACGACCTGCTTTCACAGATCGCGTCTTACAAGGGTTGGCGCTCGCCCCTGGTTGAAGCACGTTTTTACTTGTGCCCACCAACTCTGTCCCAGAGTGAAGAATCAAGTTGATTGCTCGTTTGCGAATGACGAGGGCCGCGTTGTGGTCCGCGTTATCCTGATGCCCGCAAGCTAGGCACTCGAAGTCAGCTTGTGTCAACCTATTACCAGGGTGAATGTGGCCGCAACAGGCACATTCCTGACTTGTGTGGTTGGGTGCAAGCTTAAAGAGCGGCTTGCACGCCTTGTCCATCTTGTACTTCAATAGCACCTCAAAGCGGCCCAAGGCAACGCTCAGCAGCGCCTTGTTCAGGCCAGCCTTGGCTGCTGCACCATTCTTGATCCAGCGCCCTTGATCATCTTGCCGGGCCTTGGGGCGTCGGGTCATGTTTTTGAGGCGCAGATTTTCGATGACCACGACCTGAGAGTTGTCTACCAAAGCACGGGTCGTTTTATGCCAGAAGTTCTCTCTGACATGGGCGGTCTTTTCATGTACGCGGGCTATCTTCTTGATCGTGCGCTTGCGTCGATTGGAGCCCTTGACCTGACGCGCCATCTTTCGCTGATAGCGCTTGAGTTTGCACTCGCGTTGAGCGGCCTTGCGTCGCTCATCTTGCGTTAAGGTGTAGACTGCGTTGTGCGTATGGACGGGCTTGGTTACTCCGCGATCCACTGGGGTGATCATGGACTCCATCTCGTCCGCAGTGAAGCGCTTGAGATGCTCTAGATGATCTTCGGACTGCACATCTTGCAATAGGTTGCCATCGTCGTAACTGAAAGACACGTACCAGCGGTGCGCGGTCTTTCTGATCCAAACCGAGTTGGGCACCTGCTTAGGGATGCGACTTTTGTTCCATTTGACTCGAACTGTGCCAATGGGTTTGGCCTGCGTACCAAGGGTCAGCAGGCACATGGAGTGCTGCCAACGAATCTGGAACAACTCTTTGGTCAGCCAGATGTAGTTGCCGCTCACCTGAGTCTTGCGCTTTGGGCGACCACCCAAGCCCTTGAAGAAGCGGGTGTAAGTGTTGGCCCAGATGGCGGCTGCATTGCGCAGAATCTGCGAGGGGCACTCGGACAGCCATGGGGTCAACTCTGGGTCTTTGAAGTGGCTGTAGCCCTTGTTGACTTCAGGAAAGGTACCAACAGACATGTACTTGGCTGCGAATTTGCGCAGATACCTATCTTCATCACACTTGGCGTTGTAGACCACACGCGCACAACCGATCCACTGGCTCAATGTTTGAGCCATATCATCAGAAGGATTGAAGTGTGTGCGTATACCTGTTAGCATGCAGCCATTCTACCAAAAAAGCCTAGTCTATGCAAGAACAATTCGCTTGGCGCAGAGGAAGGACAACGGTATTCAAGTGCTTCTATCATCTAGTCTTGACGCCAAAATATCGACGCAACGTGTTCACGCAAGCCATGCTGGACGGGCTTGAGGCGGTGATGCGCGAGACATGCGAGCAAATGGGTGGCGAACTGTTGGAGTTTGGCGCGGAAGATGACCATCTGCACCTGATGCTATCCATCCCTCCAGCCAAGGCCATCTCGAACTTTGTTGGCAAACTAAAAGGCAAGTCGGCCTACTATCTCAGGAGGCATCACTGGGAGGACGTAAGAACAAAGCTGTGGGGTGAGCACTTCTGGTCGCCTTCGTACTGCATCGCATCGTGTGGCGGCGCTCCCCTAGAGACCGTAAAAAATTACGTCCAAAATCAAAACAGCCCATCACGATGATGGGCTGTGCCTGCTTGACTCGGAGCTAAAGCAACCGAGGTTGCGCAGGTAGATGCTCAATTGCCCTGCCCATGCCGCGTCAGGCATCCCGAGTCAACGTCGGCTCGCATCTTTTTGAGGACGCCCAAGGTTAGCGAGAAGGAGCCCTTTGGTGCGCCGTCTTGAGTGATGCAGGCGACCCGCCCCATGATGGC
>Ga0209316_100271_pt1 | contig 18472 bp, 24 predicted proteins | sample 3C3metaG_FD_184150 | JGI IMG/M metagenome (GOLD analysis project Ga0209316, IMG submission 184150) | Freshwater bacterial and archeal communities from Indian Creek, Illinois, USA - 3C3 metaG (SPAdes) (version 3) | ecosystem: Environmental > Aquatic > Freshwater > Unclassified | place: USA: Indian... | reverse complement strand
GAGAGCAGGAGGTTCCTGGAATTAAGGTTATAGCTTTCCCAACAGGAATGGGAAAAACACATGGTGCTGCCATTAGTGCCATTCAAGTTGCCAAGGATGGCAACTTACCAATATTTATAGCACCAAGGCTTCAATAGTTGAAATAATTACTAACAATCAAACCGTCACCATTGTAAATAAAGATCTTTTTGAAATTAACAGTAAAAATTTTCAAGAACTCCTAGAAAACACGGACTTTATTGAATGGCTGACTAAAAAAAATAAAGTGCCCGAAGATGTGTCGAAACAACTGTCTTCCTATAAAGATTTCATGATTTATGACATAAGAGAAAACAACTTCCTTTTGTGTTCTAGTGAAAATACTTATCTGTTGTCAGATAATGAGTTTGCACAAAGAAAAGAGTTAATTTTAAAACATAAGGCTGGGAGGATTAATAATGGTAAGGAGTCAGTTTATATTATGGCATCGTTAATGCCACTTTACAATATCCCACAAGCTTCTGATAGACAAATTCATGTATTTGATATGGATAATGAAAGCTTTTATTTTGTTGGGAATGATCTCAGCAAAAAGTCGGAACATATGCAGACACAACTGGTAAAAATGTATTTTAGTGAGAACAGCAATACTTTGTCAGACATATTTTTCAAGTTAATGACATGTAACGTTGTTAGAAATGGATTAAATGCAAAAACTACCTTATTAGAAAAATTTTCAAAAATACCTATGATAAATTGATGTTATTTTGTGCAATTTTAGTGAGAGAAGCCCCGCAAAAAAACAAAAAATAAGCAGTATTTTTAGACCCTTCCTGTTTTTGCAGGAAAGAACAGGAAGGGGATGTTTATTTATTTTAAATAGTGGAGTATAATTTAAAGTTAAGCACTATTTCAAAAGGAATCAGTTATGCTACAAGAAGACATAAAACAAATTATTGTTATTAGAAAAGATTTAAACATGAGGAAGGGCAAAATGATTGCCCAAGGTGCTCATGCAAGCCAATTGGCAATTTTTACATTTGCAAGCAACATAAATAATGGCAGAGTCAGTTTTGAACTCATGGATTCAAACCAAGAGCATACTATTCTTGGTAAGTGGCTAGAATATAACTTTAAAAAAATAGTTGTTGGTGCAACTTCAGAGCAGGAGCTATTGGCTATTTATGAGCAAGCACAGAAGTTAAAATTACCAACAGCCATTGTTCAAGACTCTGGACTAACAGAGTTTAATGGGATAAAGACTTACACTGCTATTGCAATAGGTCCAACAAAGGCAGAAGATCTTATGTTTACAAGCCACATGGTGTTGCTTTAGGTGCTTACAGCTTTAAATTAGAGCATTTATTTAGGTGTAACTCCAAAGGGGCAGGTTTTTCTCTTAGTCTTGCATTCAATGAGATGTAGGTTTCTTCATTTACTCTTTTTTTATAGATATCTTTTATCTCCTTATGTCTCTCATCATTCAGGGAGAGGATAAGATTGTTTTGTGTTTCCCAATCACCATTAGGTGGTGTGTATGTGGACATATTTGGAATAATAATGTTTATTAAATCGGATCTTCCACTTTCTATAACTGCTGCTATGAGTGATTGATTATTAAATCTATAGTTCTGAGATTGGAACTTGAAGCCTAAATCAATTAAGGTCTTAATATTTTTTACCTTTAATGAACTAATATAAAACTCTTCATCTTGATTGTTTGTGCAAACAGGTAAGAAGTCATTAAGTATAGAAGAAATGTCCACTTTGGAAGATTCTAATATTCTTTTAATTAAATTGCTGTGTTTTTGAGCAACCAAATCAATATGTATAGTTAATAGCCTTGTTGGAAATTGACTATCTTTAATTAAGTCATTTATAATAAAGGTTATATTTTTTTCATTCTTCTCATTAGTTAAAAATTCAATTTTTAACTTTTCCCATATGGTTAAGTCTTCTTTATCTATTTGCAGTTCAAAATTATATATGGTGTCATAAACAAAGCCGGTTTTAATCGGAATAGTTTTTAAAAAATTTACTGAGTTTTCATGCAAGTGTTGTTCGCACCCCTTTGCTAATAAACAAGAAAACAGGAGTTGGTTTTTTGTTTCCAAAAAAAGACTATAAAAACTGGTTTTTTTATTTTTGTCTACTTTTTCAATTTCATTTTTTGTATACAGGCAAAATTGATTATATAGTAGTAAGCCCAATGGGTTTTGTAATTGGTCATAAAATGAACCAATTCTTGTTTTGACAGAACCTTCTTTAATATCTAAAATAAGATTTTTAAAATCTTTAAGGGTGATTATTATTGGTTTATTGAATTCCATAAGGGTTGTTTTTTGTATCTTGCGCTCTATGGGCAATAACTCACCACAAAACATGTTGGTTTTTTGTGGTGAGTTGAATGTTTTTCCTTTACCACTCCATTTGACAGAAAAAAGTTATGGAATCTGTTTGTTTTTGTGTTGATGGTGATTTTTCTGTATTTGTTGTCTTTGTTCTTCTGACAAAGACTTCCATCTTTCAGTTTGCTCTTGTATTGTATGGCCAGGCACAGGAGTATGTGAGGGTGAGCCACTTACAGAGGCAAAAGCAGTTCCACTTGCAAATAGTGCGCCAATTATGGCTGTTATTAGTGTTTTATTCATCTTATCTCCAAATTAAAATCCAATAATATATTAAAAATAGTTAAAATCAACATATCAAACACAATATAATACAATATAAAAAAATGTGGACTTGAATGGGATTGAACCATTGACACATGGATTTTCAGTCCATTGCTCTACCAACTGAGCTACAAGTCCGTATTTCCCTTAAATCTATTAACCTTAATATTTAAATAAAAACATGTAAAAATAAAGATAAAAAAAGTGGCTCCCCGACGTGGGTTCGAACCACGGACAAACAGATTAACAGTCTGCTGCTCTACCAACTGAGCTATCGGGGAACATTATAAATCAATGGTGGATTCTGTAGGGGTTGAACCTACGACCTTTGCCTTGTAAGGGCATTGCTCTACCGCTGAGCTAAGAATCCATTTTGGTAGGATCAGTGGGATTCGAACCCACGACAACCGGATTAAAAGTCCGATGCTCTACCAACTGAGCTATAATCCCATTCAAATCAAAGCCATCAATTGCTTAAAGGCTTTGATTTGGTGGTTTTACTTGGACTTGAACCAAGGACCAACGCCTTATCAAGACGCTGCTCTACCAACTGAGCTATAAAACCAAAATAAAATTAAATCCATTACCAACATACAAAAAAGCACCTTTTTGAGGTGCTTTTTTGTATGTTGGTAATGTCAAACTTTGACAAGACAAAAAAGCACCCTAAAGCATGGATTAAAATTAATCCGCTTATTAAAATTATTATTTTTATTTTTTGAATTCATTATTTTCCCTGTATTTTAAGTATAAAACATGTGTGTGACAAACTATTTTTTAATTATATATCTACTAACTTGTTTTGTCAACTGTATTCTTTATTGTTTTAAATTATTTATGGTCTTATGTTGCTTCTTGTGCAAAAGATTTAAAATCTTTTATAAATTTTAAAAAATGGCTGCATATGGGTTTTATAGCTAGAATAACCATATGTCTGCAAGTATCCTGTTGTATTGTGGGAATGGGTTAGATTAGGGCACAGCGCCTTATGTATTAATGGTATACTTCAACTACTGCATCGAATGTTCCATTATGTTTTCCCATATTATGGAGGCAACTTGTGTTTAGTGTTGCCATAATTAAAGCTTTATGAACAGCCAATCCTTTATTTAATCCTGAGATTGCAGCATGGAAATTAATTATTTTTTTATGCGTCACATTGTTTAGCTTTTGTAACCTTTATAAACTATTTGCAGCATATCATAAAGTAATGTTATACAAGGTTTTTACTAATGTAAAACCACATAGGTTCACTTGTGTGCTATTTTTTTTCATATTATTTATAATATTGCCTTGATTTTTCCATAAAAACATGCATATTTATAGGTGTATTTTGCTAGTTCTTAATGTGTATTTAAGGTATATTTTTTTTGGAGATTGTTATGAAGAGAGTGATTTTATTTTTAGCAACTAACATTGCTGTAATGCTGACTTTAGGGATTACAGCACATGTGTTGGGTTTGAATCAGTTTATTACTGCTCAAGGATTAGATTTTTTTACTCTATTGTTGTTTGCTGGGCTTCTTGGTTTTGGCGGGGCCTTTATTTCATTGGCATTATCCAAAATTGTGGCAAAATGGAGTATGAAACTAACCATTCTAAATGGCACAGAGAATGCACAGTCTGTATGGCTTTACTCAACAATTGAGAGGCAATCTAATATGGAGGGGATAAAGATGCCAGAGGTTGCTATCTATGATTCACCAGAAATGAATGCATTTGCAACAGGTCCTTCAAAAAATAACTCATTAGTAGCAGTATCAACAGGGTTGTTAAATAAAATGACAAAAGATGAAGTGGAGGCTGTTTTGGGACATGAGGTTGCCCACATAGCAAACGGAGATATGGTGACAATGACTTTGCTGCAGGGAGTACTAAATACTTTTGTTATATTTTTTGCTAGAGTTATAGCATATGCTGTTGAGCAATTTACAAGAGGTTCTGATAATTCAGAATCCTCTCCCGGGTTTGTTTATTTTACTGTTTCTATTGTATTAGATGTTTTGTTTAGTATTTTGGCTAGCCTATTGGTTAGTGCTTATTCCAGGAGAAGAGAATATGCAGCAGACAGGGGTGGAGCAAGACTAAAATCAAAAGAAGCTATGATTTCTGCCCTGGGCAAGCTATCAACACAGACTCATAATCACTTGCCAGTAGCTGTAAAAAGTTTTGGCATATTTGGGTTAAAACAGAAAGGCATTTTAAAACTATTTGCCTCACACCCGCCAATTGAGAGCAGAATAAGTAAATTGAAAGAATTGCACTAAAGAAACCACTAAATAGCGTACTAAATAGTGTACTAAAAAACACAGATCACACATTTTAGGTATTTTAGTTAAATTTTCACATTTCCAACTTTTTTGCTAATATTTTTTGTGTTGGTCTCACTCATTTGTTGATGTAGCTTTAGTGATAACATAACATTCTCATATGAGCGTTGGATGTTTTCATCTGTTAAATTGGCACCAACACCCAGGTTTAATGTGCTAATTAAATAATAGCTATTTTTTTTAATTATTGGAGACATATCATGTTCTTCAAAAAAATACTCCATTTCTTTTATGCTAATTTTCTTACCAATTAGGGTTACATGATGTTTGGTGTTATCTTCCCCAGTGGAATCTTGATTGCTGTCATTGGTGCTCCGCCTTGTTTTTTCTGTCATTTTGATAACAAAAAAAACATCCACCCCATTTGTAAAAATTAAGGGAGCCTTTTCAGTCATTACAAGAGGAAGTCTGCGCCCTTTGAATGCTATCTTTATGCTTTCTCTGCCAAAAATATGATTCCAATGTGTGTAGTTATTTTTTATTGTTTGTAACTTTTCAAATTCCTTGAGTGGAATTAAAAAATTACTATCTTTTTTCTGTTCAATTTTATCCAATTTGATAACTTCTCTAGATTCAATTAAGGAGTTGGAGTTAATTGATTGACATGGTTTTATGCTGTCTCTTAAAACATCTTCTGTATATTTTCCATAAATAAAGTTTTTTGCAAAAACCCCGAGAACTGAGGTTGGCTCTGTTTTTATGTGTCGTCCAAAGCTTGAAAAGAAAAAACCATTTGAATACACACTGCTATATCCTAGACAATTAAACTCATAAGCCCCATACTCTTCATTATATTTTATATACAAATTAAAATCATTATCCTCTACAACCTCAACACTTCTTATGTCAGTTCCATTCGCTATTAAGACATTTTTTTCTGATATTGACTCATTATGAAGAAGTGTCTTTGTCTGCTCAAATGCCCCAATAATTTTCTTTAGTGCCATATATCTCTCTGGTTTAATGAGAAAAAAAGGCTTACCCTTTAGTTTTACACTGTGATTTTCTTGCTTCAAGAGTTCTACAAATTCATCAAGTCTTATATCAGACATGTTAAATTCACTTTTTATTGCCTCATACTCCTTAATGTTTTTAGGAGTGGTTCCACCAATAGAAATTTGCTCACTCACAGACAATAGATTTATGAAAACATCTCTTCCTGTATACCCTTTTAGGGTGACGGCCATTAGCTTACTCTTTGGCAAGTAATTAACCAACAAAACATCAGTTTCAAGTACTTGTTTTTCCATGGCATCAAATTCATTTTTACCCTGTGCCATTTCTGCAATCTTCGTTTGTTCATATTCTTTTAGCACACCCAAAATATCCTTTAATAGTTTCTTTTTATATTCAGTGTCTCCTGTGTATTGGTTGGTAAAATATCTATATGTGCTATTTCTATTATCATACTCTACAAAATTCATTTTTGTGAGTGCCATTATTTGTTTTGATAATTCCATATCTTTTCTTGTGCCAATATTGCTTGTGTCAAATGATATGGTAAAATTATGGCTCTCATGCTTGAGTTGGTCAAAACTATATACTTGCTGTGTATCTTGTACCAGTTTAATTTTTAACAAGTCAAAATTTGGAATTTCTACTTCCAAGAATTGGTCTTCATGCTTTATGTTTTGAGTACGCTCTTTTTTCATAATCACCCTATATTTATTTATTTTAAACTATTTTCTATTTTTGTCTATTTCATTTTATTTTATTACCTATATTTTTCAATATTTATTAAAAAAAGATAAATTTTAATTTACCTTGCATGACTTTTAAAATAAACTATACTAGTATTGATTGGAGTTAAGTAATTTAATTAATTTTAAACTACTTAAATTACTTATGTGGCATTAAGGATAAAAATAAAATTATCTTTATTATCTTTATTATTTTTTTATTATTTTTATTATGAATCATACTTTTTTATTTGATATAACCTCTAGGTTAAACCCGGCAATGACAGAATATGAAAAAAAACCATATAATGAACATAGGGTGCCAATAACCAGATATCATGTTGACCAAGAAGATTATGACCGCCCATTTTGGGTAGCTCCAGATTTGTCAGATAAGGCAGGCAATAATTTTGCCATTATAACAATAATAGAGCAACACTTGTCTAAACTTGGATATATTGATGAGGCCAAGGAATTTAGAGAAATTGCACTCAATGGTATGGTTAATAAAAAAATGAATCTTTATCAAATTATCAATAAATTTGTTAATTATACTGATTCTATTTCATCAAAAGTCATTGATGGAGATAAATACATAAAAATTAACCCACAGCCAGCACATGTTTTGCAAATTAAGGAATTCAAGAATGTTACTTTAAACTCTATTAAAAAATTGCATGCTAATCAATTTGACTTCTCTACTACCAACACCTATGGTCGTGATATATTATTTTATGTGCAAGAAAAGGCTGCTATTGAGTGGCTCTTTGAAAATGTTTTTGACACAACAAAAGAACGGGATTACTGGAGGTTATTCTCATTGGATGAATTTCAAACTTCATTATTGATTAAGCACAAAAATTTAGAAATAACAAATTACATTTTGGAAAAAATGTTAGAAAAAGAAGATAAGTTTCACTCATTAATACATAAATGGTGTACCGGTGTTGATTCTTTTTCAAGGTGTATAGAGGATCCAATTGTAACACAATTGAATCAAATTTTTGCAGGAGACACCAATCTTAATGAATACTGTGAATTGACAAAAAAAAATGCAAAGGTTATATCGACTCTTGCAAGAGTTTATCCAGAATTTGCGCAGTCTATTATATCTCGTGGCGACACTGCACTTAAAGATAATAAGGAAAAGTTGGCTTTTTGGAGAACATGCTTTGAAAAAGAATATTTTGAATATAGCTTAAAAGAAAAGGTAGATTCAAAAAATATCACATCAACAAAATCTTTAAAAATTTAAAAAATGTGGGGGAGGTAAAGAAAAATAACCCAAGAATATATTGATTATATACTAATAATAAAAGCACTACTCAGATATGACACTCAAGCCAGGAAGCCATGTAAAATTTATAAACACCACAGGCCAAATAAAAACCTTAAAGTTTGGTCAGTATTATGTGGTGGTTTCAAATCACATCAAAAGAGATGGAGTTTTTTTAACCCTTAGTGGGCATGAGGGTCTATTTCATGAGGCAGAATTCAAACATAATGAAAGACTATGCATTAATGAGGTTGGTATAAGGAAAAAATTTTTGGAAGAAGTCAGAAATAAAACAAAAAATGAATCGGCAGCAAAAAATGATAAAAAATTTCAGTTTGCACAACTTGGAAAATAACAGGAGTTTTAACTGTAGTTTAGATTAATATCAGCATGATAAACAGCATAATAAGCAACATAATAAGCAACATAATATATGAGCACACAAATAACAACCATAGGTCTGGTTGTCTTGCCTTGAAAATTGGCGTGACTTTGGATTTTAGGTAAAAAAGAGTAAAAAAGAGTGTAAACCAGTCAATTAGGCACAACTCTATTGCTTATTTTTGTTATTTTGCTTATAATCAGAAGGTAAAATTAAGGGGTTCTTATGCAAAATACAGAGTCAAAGAAAATTCACAATAACCAAATTTACACCCTTGCTAAAAAGTCATTGCCTCTAACAAAACCAAAAAAAGAAAGAGCTTTAAGTCAGTTAGGTAAAATTATTGGTGAGGCTTTTGAAAAAAACCAAGACTCAGTTATTGATGAGGCAACAAATTTAGCCTATAAAAATTCAGAGGTTGATGTGTTTAACATTATTTCTGAAGAGATCCAGATATCTGTGGAGTGTATGGTATTTGAGAGCAAAAACCACTCATTTGATTCAAACATTATGCTGTTACCTGTATTGTTTAAATCTCAAAAAAATACAGAAATTATCCTCCCATCTATAAAAGAGATGGAGATTCTTATGAAGCAATCTCTTGTTGAAGACAACATATACAGCAACGCTAACTTTATTAATTTTGCAGCCTACAGGTTTGATCAAGAAACTGCTGAGAATCTCACACTTAAAGAATGGTGGTCAACTCACAGAGATATTGCACATAAGTTTTTGGACAGTATGCAAGAGGATATTGAAAGCAAAAATGAAAGAACCAAGATTGTCAACAAAGATGGTTTCTTAATGGTCTATTATGTGTTGCACTTACATCATGATATGGAATCAGAAGATGCTCCAAATTTAAACTTTCTAGACAACAGACAGTTTTGGACTTCTGTTTATCAAAAATTCAATCAACCTAATATACTGCAGGTTATAGCCATTCCACCTGATGGAATCTTTGAGTCATTAACAGGTGGCAAAGTGTTTCTTGAGTATGAGCAATTTAGTCTCTTTATGAGCATTTTTGCTAATAGCAGGGAGGTTGAGATTCTTGTGTCCCCAGTTGAAACCATAGATGGCCCATCTCAATATTGTGTTTTTATTACAAATGCAGATGACAGAACTCTTGTATCATTCTACACTTATGATCTTTATGGTGGAATGGATGAAATCAAGAATATGTTTGAGATTATTTGCAAATACAGCCACAAGCACAGCATACCATTTTATAAATCAACGGACTGTGTGATGGTAGAACAGCTTAATGAATATACAAGTTCTAATATAAGTATCGATCTAAATAAGGTTTTTAAACACTCAGAATATGTGGATGTGATGGGGGCATTTGTTAACCTCAGTAATAATAGCCTGCATTAAGATAGCATTGAGATAAATTTTAATCAAGCACATTAAAATTTGGTGAGCAAGAGCATAGCATTATTCATCGATTTTCCCGCGAGATACTCAGGCTTTAGCCGGGGGTCGTTTACGTCATCACAAATAATGGGTGCAACTTGACATTTCTTAATAAATAAAGTATATTTTGTGTTCTGCTATGGATGGACTTTCTGTGGCTAGAAAGTAGAACAAAAGCCAAAAAGCTATAATTTTAAAAAATTTAGTGTAATAAAAACATAAGGAAAAAAATGGAGTTTTGGACATTTATATCACTTATTTTATCAAGTATATCAGCATTCATTTTTGGTGCATGGTGTCTTTACCGTGGGATTATATTGAGCAATAAAGTACGCCGTTATGAATTTGAACACCGAACATCTGGTGGTGTACTTGAATTTAATTCTTATGATGACTCAATACGGCACAATTATCAAAAGGCAAAGGCTGCATGGATTGGAAATGGAGGCATTCTTCTGAGTATAGTGGCACTTATTGTCTTTCTGCTAACTCTTGGCCATTATTAATATGAGACCTTGTGTTAAAAAGTTATTAGTCTGTTTGGTGGTGGCGCAAGACTAAACACAGAACAGCAATAAAAAAAAATTACTTATTGCTGCTGTCTTATCTGGAATCTTTTTCAAGGTTAACTATTCTTAAGCTACCTTCATAAAGGCTTGTGTTAATTTTACTTTGGTTTTCATCCCAAGAATAAACATATCTAAAAATTAATTTATCTATATCTTCTTTTCTCATTGAATCCAGGTTATCAACACCATCAATAAAAATATAAAAATCTTCAAAATGAGAATTTAACATTTTATAAAATTTGTTTTTTATATGAAAATACAGACTTGATTGCTCTAAATCTGTTATTATTTTATTTCTTAGGAGTTCTACATTAATTTCATCCATTTTAAAACCAATAATATTATTCATTTGTGCTTATCCTTGCCAATTTTTATATCAATTTAAACACAATAATACAATATATGAAAATGGTTTACTAGCAAATCTTAAATAATACTGACAAAAATAAGCTATATAATTAAAGATTATTTTCTATTTTTAATAGATGTTGTTTTTCAGCAATTTTTGCCAATTCTTTTTCACTAGAATCTTTAAAGTCCTTTATGGATGAACTCTTATGATTTATGCTTGGACTATATTTAATTACAGTATCCCGCATAAAACCATATTCTATTTCTATTTCTATTCCTTTTTCTATAACCCTTATTGATGAGATTTTATCTGTATCTCTACTAGTCACTATTGAGTGACACTGTATATCTGCATGTTCATTTTCCGTATGGTCTGTTTTTGTTAATTTTGATTTATTATTCCATCTATTAGAAATAGTGTACATTATGCTGCCAATTTTATTCACAATGTCTTGAATATTTTGAATATATGAGAATTTTGCAAAAGCAAAATTGTTCCGTTTAATTTTTCCATTGAAATTCAAGCTCCATGTATGCCTAAAAGTACTACTGTGTAATTCCCAGAAGGGACTTATGGAAATTCTTTCATTATTCATGTGACCGCCACAAACTGCCTTAAAATATCCAATATCATTAAGGTGCCAAATAATGGCTTGCACAAAAATTATTGAATAACTAACTAAATTATTCCCATAGGTAAGAGACCATAAAAAAAACGGAACCCATACAAAATTTATAAGGATAGCTTGATGGGGGACAGATTGTAGTTCTTTTATGATTCTGTACATATTTCTATATTCCTCCTATATGCTTCCCATATGTTTTTATAACTTTTTCTAATTTTAATTTTTTCTTATTCACATTTTTGACTTATGTAGGCAAATGTTTTCTTAGTATAATAACACCATTTTCCTGCTGCTCAAACCCAATCTCATCACCAATTTTTAGGTTAAGCTGCTCCATTATTTTTTCTGGAATTGGCAGAAAAACCTCATCATCTTCTTGATAAAGGGAAACAAGAAAGGAGTTATCCTTAATCTCTGAAATATATTTTGATAAATCTTGATTTGCCTGTTGTATGTGAGTTGTCTCATCAATCTTTGTGGTAATTGAGTCATATTCTGCTGCCACATCTTTATGTAAGACCCCATTGGGTTTTATGGCTTCATGAATCTCCTCAACAATCTTAACTGCTTCGCCAATGTTTTTTTGCATTACAGAGAGTGTATCATAAACCAAATCAATTTGTTCAATAGTACAGTCTTTACTTAAAAAGCCACTACATAGCTGCTCCAAAATAGAATTGAATGGAATTTTAACCTCTTCCACATGAAAGGAGGCTTTTGAATGAGACCAAGACCCAGTTTTAAGAGTAATCAAAGCTGTCTGTTCTTGGGTATCATTTGGGTTGATGGAAATAGGGGATTTATTCATAATATGTTTAGCCAACCTTATCAATTGCTTCTCTTGATGAATTGAAGTGCATCTTCAAGTCCTTGGCAATAACACTTATATTCCTCATGTGTCATATATCCAGCTTGTGCCATCTCTTGTTTTTTGAGCTTCATTTGCCCAATGAATGGTGGCATTTGTGAAAGAAGTCCTTTTTTATTGTTTTTACTATGAGTTGATGTAGCTTGGGAAAAATGTTGTTGATTAATCTGCACTATGTACCCCTTAATAATGTTGCCATTATAGCAACAAAAAAGTATACTGTCAATTCCAAACATGCATAATACTTAATTATTCATAAGGGATTATACTGCCAAAAATTTTTAAAAGCAAAATGGATAATAACACTACAAACTAGTAAACGACCACACAGCTAAAGCCTGGGGCATCTCGCAGGGAAATCAATTATATTATAATCTTGTGTTGAGGATATTGTTTTGGTATTATTTTAGGAACGCTTCAATAAGGCAAGAAATATGATTATACATGTAGAATACACCACAGGGACAGATGTTGGGGATTTCACCACTAAGGCCAAATTTGATGCCAAAAGTGGTGCCGTATATGACATAAAACCATCCAACTCAAAGCAAGCAAATGAAATATCTGACATATATCGTACTACAATAGCTTTTTGCTTCAAGGGGTCTGAGTTTGTTTTATATGTTGACCCTCAAGAGGACTTTGTTGTAAACTATGAAAATACAGAGTTCTACCATTTTTTTGCCAAAACAGAGATTGAAAAAAAACTAAAGTCTAGTCTGGTTGCAAAATATGGTGATAGAACAGGAAAAAAAATAAAAATTTAACAATGTGGCTTGTTGTTTTACCAAACAAGTCATTTTTTAAAAAGACCTTGCAAATCAACTTTAAAGGTTATATAATCTCAGCTAAGTTGTTTCTGCTACAATTATTAATTATCCAATAAAAGGAAAAATATGCTAAAATTTGCTAGTACAGTATACGGAGTGGTAAAATTAGCACTCTTGGCAAAAAAAATGTTGGGGTCTACTGCAAATAAGAGTAGGATGAGTCATGGTCACATGAATCAAAATACCTATTATAATCCAAGAAATAGGTCAAAGAGTTCAGTTGGCTCAATTTTAAGCACAATAAAGAGAATGTTGTAGAAGACATTCAGTCTCTATGTAAGTTACATTAGATTCATTTTTTGTAGGTGCTGTTTTTAAGATGCAGCAATAGTTCATTCACAGAATCAATATCAAACCCTTTAGGCAGAAACCATTTCTGGACATGCTTATTCCACTCTATTCCAAGGGGTTTTAGAAGATCTTTGACATCATATGGAACCTCCAAAATGTCTCCAAAAGAAAGTATACCATCTATCGTTTTAGATTCTTTTGCAATCATTAGATTCTTTTTAAAATTTAGCAAGTCAAGGTTATTGTTTTTAATTTTTGCCCAATTCTTTAAGGAAAACCACTTAAAACTATCCTCTATTACTACTGAATGAAATTCATAACAAATGTTTGGGTTTTCAAACAACAGATCAATTTTTTTATCACAAACAAGTATGGTTTTGTTTTCCCTGTCTAACTTATACACCATTCCAATACAGCATCCGTAAGCATTTTCTAATGAAGGTATGGTAAAAAAATATGGCTCATGCAACACAAAATCATTTGGATATAAAAAATAGTGTGCTTTTATTGCAACAGACAAACATCTCAAGAGGTTGTCTCTAATGTAATCCATAATTGGTAAATCTTTTTGTGAGTATCTAAATACCACACTGATGTTCTGAAAAAATCCAAGATCAACATTCCCGTCAATTACATAGGCATAGTAAATTTGTGGCGGCTTTTTTATTAAGGAGTTTTTTTCTCTTGCTTTTATGCACCATTCAATAGATATATCTGCTGCCTCCTTAATGGACAGTTTGTTACCCCATTGTCTCTTGGCAGTGTTTTGCATAAAGTCTAAGTTAATAGGAATTTATTGGTTTGTCAACATTGCCTTTGAGTAGATTAAATTAATCTTTTTTGTATTTAATACCTGCCATATTGACTATATGGTGTTAGTTTTGGTCTTGCATAGCCATATTTTGGAGTGGGGCTGTTATTGTAAGTAGAGGTTATCTCTTGCTGCATTTGGTTTTCATGTTCATATTTGTGTTGAAATTGTTCTTGGTAATCAGGTCTATGTTTTAAACAGTGAGTTTGTGCAGTTTCTATTCTGAGTTTTAAGTGCTCAAGCCCAAACCTGTTTGTGGGCATATGTGGAGAGGATAAATGTGTTCTGATAAGAGAGAGTAAGTGCTGTTCTGATTGTGATATAAGACCATCTTGCATTGCAAGAGTATACGTGTATCGGTAAAGCTCCTGCAAATAGTAGCTAATATTTGCATGTGTTAGGTGATATTTCTGTTTATTTTCCTGAAGGAAGTTGATTTCATTTAGCCCCCACTCTCCTGTATGGATTTTTTTTGCAACTTCTTGGTTAAATAATTGATGTTTCATAATTTATAAATGGCCTAGAAATATAAAAAATATTGTAAAAATAACAAATTAAATTATCATAAATTTGTGCTCTGCCAATTTTTACAATGTATATTATGTGCTATACATGTTTCTATATTTTAGTAATAAAACTTAAGTTGTCAACATTGTATTGCAAGTATACCTAATGTATCTGATGTACCTGATGTGCCTAATGCATAGACTTGCCATAATTTATGCATTTTTGTTTGACTTTGCTATTTAATTAATTAATGTTTCATTATTATTATTTGACAGACTAGACTATCTGACTTAAAATAAGAATTACCTATTGGGTTTTGGGAGTACAATATATGCAACAAATATTTTCTAATAAACCTAGAATTACAGGTGTGAGGACTGCATATAAAGTTGTTGTTTTTACAGTGTTAACATTCTCTGCTTTTGGGGCTTTTGCACAAGGTGTGGGAGATATGACCATAGGGGATATAGCACAAAGAATTGAAGACCAAATTCCAGGAATGGTGGAGGTACTAGAGGCAGCAGCATATATTGGTGGAATTATTTTGGGTATTAAGGGAATTCTAAAATTTAAAGAAAACAATGAGTCAAAGGGGAAGGTTTCTTTGGCAGTGCCTATAATTTTGGTAGCAGCTTCTGCTACATTGTTGGCATTACCAACAGCAATAAACCTTGGCACAGAAACTATTGGTTTAGATGGTGGTCAAAGTGGACCACAGCTTACTCACTAAACAAACAAGGTGGTGTGTGCCCTGTCATTGCCCTATTGCAAAAAAATAAAAACAAAATGGTTAAACATGAATAAGATAGATATTGTTTATACTTGGGTAGATGGATCAGATAAAAACTGGTTGGCAAAAAAAGAGTATTACCAAAAAAAATATAAAAACAACAATGCTTCTATGTACTCAAGTGTAAATGGCAGGTTTAGAAGCTCAAATGAAATCATATATGGGATTAGGTCAATTGAAAAATTCTTTCCTAATCATGGAAAAATATTTATTGTAACTGACAATCAAAAGGTAAGTGGATTAAATGAACAATTGGTCAATTATGTGGATCATAGTGAAATATTAAATGACAGACCGACATATAGTTCAAAAAAAATTGAATCTAATTTGTTTAAGATAAAAAATTTGTCTGATAACTTCTTATACTTTAATGATGACATTCTACTAGGCCCACTATTTAAGCTAGAAGATTTTTATGCTGACAATAAATATTATATGCATTTTGAAAAAAGTGAAGAAAGTGACAGCAAATTCCCACCAAGTGTAAAATTAAACTCTATAAAATCCATCTCTAGGCATTTCCCTGACTATTTGAAAAGGCATATTGATTTAAATTTCAATCATGCACCAAGATTTCTCAATAAGGGTTTAATTAAGTTACTGGTTGACGAATTACACATTGAGTACAGCCTGCTTCAAAAAGAAATATTTAGAGAAAGTCATAACTTATCAATGATTAGTGATACATTCTACAGATGGTTGCATGCTAAAAATTTAGCAATAAAAAAAGATGTTAATTATGTTTATGTTGAGTGTAAAAATAAAAAAGAGGATTTTAATGAATTAATTGAAAAATTTAACAATATTAGTTATTTTTGCATAAATGACACTACAGATGACACTTACCCATTGGATTATAGGCTTAATGTAGTAGAAGAAGTGCTTGACTCCTTGTTTCCACAAAAAAGCAGATATGAAATTTAACTATATCTGCTAGCCAGTCATATAATTTTATTATTTTTAATAATTTTAAATTATATTTAATTATTTGCAGTAAACCCAAACTACATTTTGTTCTTTTCACATTCTTTTTCTTCTAGACTTTCATATTTCTTACGAACATCCTCTATAGTTTTTTTGGTTGTATTAATGACAGCAATTGCTGCCTGAGCAACAGATTTTGCAGGATCACCATTTTTATAGGTTATGCCTATTGGGTTTGCAGCCCTCTTGTTGCTTTTATCAACTTCTTTTATATACCCCTTTGTGGCAGCACTGGCATCAGTAGCTGCCTCTGTTATGGCTGCCCCAACCCCACGTATGCCGTTTTCTTGGTACTGCGCTTGAACAACTTTTGTGGCATCTCGCCCTCTTTGTGCCACAATTTCACCCAAAACCTGCATTTTATTTAAAAATCCCATAAAAATTACTCCTATATGTTATTATTATTTTAATTAATTTTTACTATAAATCAATATTTCAAGCAGCCATACATTAATAAATTGTAATAATGAATCATGACAATAAAATGCTTGCCATTTATCCTTGTCTAAGTATTTTTGTGCTACAAATACTTAGATAGGAAGAACAAAGTTAAGGGCATCCTTTATTTTTTGTTGTGTAAACTCTTCAAGTTTGTCTGCTTTATCTAACGCATTATAAAAATGTAAAAATCCAAGGCATTGAAATTCATCCATGTAAATATTATCAAATGCAAAGTTTGATATATCATATGTTATGCGTTGGCTTGGCCTAAATAGTTTATCTTCAAGAAAATGATGTTTTTTATTTAATGAATATAACCACCTGTTTGTAATTTGAGGATATCTACCTAAAATTGTAAAATGATGTTGTGTCTTTGTGTTCAATATACATGTGAATGTGTTCACATGTTGAAATGAAGAAATATCAGTGGCATCAATCATAATTGGTGACACACTTATTTTTTTCTGTTTATTATCTGCAAAACAAAATGAGATATATTCTATTATGCGCATAATGATTCCTTGAAATGCTTATTTTTAATTTATTGACTTACTTCTACAAGGTTATTGTAATATGGCAAGGATTTTAAAAAATTTTCAAACACATAAAACATATAATATTAACCAGCATGTTTTGATAATTTAAGTTTTTATACTAAAAAACTGTAAATTACTTGTCCTAAATTGTCAATAATGCCCACACATTTATTCGTTGATTTTCTCTGTGAGACGCCTTGGCTTTAGTCGCTAGGTCATTTACCAGTGAAGTCATATGGTGAAAAATTATAACATATCCATATGGTATGGTATGGCATGTTTCTGGCTTTGTAAGCAAGATTGACTTAAATACTAAATGGTGTACAATGCTAGTCATGTGCACAACAAGAAAGATTTTATAGTACAAGCACATGAGAACATCAAGCCCATTTAGGAGAAATCATGAAAGCAAAAAGCAAAATAGTTATTGAATTGGCGCAACACCCACGGCGCTGGCTGCTGCTGCTGGCGTTGGTGTGTGCTGGCATGTTCGGCTACGGCGCGTATTTGCAGCACGTGGTGGGTTTGCAACCCTGCCCAATGTGCGTGGTGCAGCGCTACGCCTTGCTGGGTGTGGGTCTGCTCGCATTGTTCACAGCGGCCTTTGCGCAGCGCGTGGTGCACCTGATTGGCTTGGCCGCCATCGTTTTGATTGCCGGTTTTGGGGCCTTCACCGCTGCGCGCCAAAGCTGGTTGCAGTGGTACCCACCCGAGTTCGTCACCTGCGGGCGCGACTTTTATGGCATGATCGCCAGCTTCCCGCTGGAGCGCCTGATCCCGATGCTGTTCAGTGGCAGCGGCGACTGCGCCAAGGTGGATTGGTGGTTTCTTGGTCTGACGATTGCCAACTGGTCTTTCCTGGTCTTCACGGGCATGGCACTGCTGGCACTGGCAGTATGGGGGGCTTTGTTGCGCTGGCGCGTGCGCTAGTTATAGGCGGCGATTGACATCCTCCAGCGGTGTGCGTTGAGATTCGATATAGCAACACGGCACCACAATAGGAGTGCCACCGTTATTAAAAACCTAGTCAAACCTATTCAAAGCCAATTAAAATGGCAAAAATAATAGATTTGGGTTTGAGTCACGGTTGACTCCAAAATTATCAGCTACTTGAGTTATTTCACTTGGCAA
>Ga0209316_100270_pt1 | contig 18476 bp, 20 predicted proteins | sample 3C3metaG_FD_184150 | JGI IMG/M metagenome (GOLD analysis project Ga0209316, IMG submission 184150) | Freshwater bacterial and archeal communities from Indian Creek, Illinois, USA - 3C3 metaG (SPAdes) (version 3) | ecosystem: Environmental > Aquatic > Freshwater > Unclassified | place: USA: Indian... | reverse complement strand
TCCGCCAAACTTGGCCGCCAGCACGGTGGTGATGGCCGCCGTGAGCGTGGTTTTGCCGTGGTCCACGTGACCGATGGTGCCCACGTTGACGTGCGGCTTGGTCCGCTGGAATTTTTCCTTTGCCATGCTACAGCTCCGAATTGAAGAATGCCGAAATGATTAAAAACACACCAAAGACTTGGTGCCCATGGGCAGAATCGAACTGCCGACCTCTCCCTTACCAAGGGAGTGCTCTGCCACTGAGCCACATGGGCGTAGCGGCCTTGCGGCCACTCACAAAACACATCTGCCTAGACAGCACCGGCGCTGGAGCGGGAGACGGGAATCGAACCCGCGTCATCAGCTTGGAAGGCTGGGGTTCTACCATTGAACTACTCCCGCATCGAGCCCCGCTTGGGCCGGACGCAGCAGCCACAGTCTGCTCGAGCTCCGGTTTGCCGCATTGGCTTTGCTGGTGGAGGAGGCTGGATTCGAACCAGCGTAGGCGTAAGCCAACAGATTTACAGTCTGCCCCCTTTAGCCACTCGGGCACCCCTCCAGCAAGCCCCGCATTATGCCATGGAGCCAAAGCGTTTTCAGCACCAGTCTATGCTTTTTTCGCCGCGCTGCAACAGCCAGCGGTTCACGGCGGCAAAATGGCCGCAGCCGATGAAGGGCTGCGGCGGCCGCCGCGCCGCCAGCGGCGAGGGGTGGTTGGCACGCAGACACAGGTGCGGCGTGCGGTCGAGGGCGGCGGCGTCTGCGGCGGCTTGGGCGTGCCGGCCCCAGAGCATGAATGCCTTGGGGCGGCCGTGGGCAGCGCAAGCCTGCAGCACGGCTTGCGTGAAGCGCTCCCAGCCCCAGCCAGCATGGCTGCCCGCCTGCCCGGCCTGCACCGTGAGGGTGGTGTTGAGCAGCAGCACGCCTTGGCGCGCCCAAGGCTCGAGGCTGGAGCCCAGCTGCGGGCTGTCTTGGGGCGCCGGCTGGTCCGCGGGTGGGCAGCACGCCGCCTCGCGTTTCAATTCGACCCAGATGTTGCGCAGCGAAGGCGGCGGCCGCTGACCCGCGGGCACCGAGAAGGCCAGCCCATCGGCCTGACCCGGCCCGTGGTAGGGGTCTTGACCCAAAATCACCACCCGCACCTGCGACAGCGGCGTCAGCGCCAGCGCGCGCAAGGGCTGCGCTGGATAAAGCTGCAACCCGGCATCGACCTGCTCTTGTAGGCGCTGGCCCAGCTGCTTCCCATGCGGACTGGCGAGGAACGCCTGCCACAGCGGCTGCCAGTCGGGAACGAGTGGCCAAGCGTGCGGCGCCCAGGCGCTCAGCGATGCCTGCGGCTGTGCCGGGCTTGCGCTGCCAAGCGCGCTCACGGCCCGGGGTCGAACAGCTCGGCCAGCGCCTGCCCTGGGTCGGGGGCGCGCATGAAGGCTTCGCCGACCAAAAAGGCCGACACGCCGCCGTCGCGCAGCCGCAGCACGTCGGCGCGGGTGCCGATGCCGCTTTCGCTCACCAGCAGCCGCTGCGGCGGCACTTGGGGGCGCAGCTCGAGCGTGGTCTCGAGCCGAACCTCGAAGCTGCGCAGGTCGCGGTTGTTGATGCCGATCAGCGGCGTGCGCAGGCGCAGCGCGCGCTCGAGCTCGGGCGCGTCGTGCACCTCCACCAGCACCGCCATGTGCAGGCTGTGCGCCAGCGCCTCGAGTTCGGCCATCTGCTCGTCGGACAGGCAGGCGGCGATGAGCAGCACGGCATCGGCCCCGAGCACGCGCGATTCGTACACTTGGTAGGAGTCGATCAGAAAGTCTTTGCGCAGCACCGGCAGATGGCACGAGGCGCGCGCCTGCTTGAGGTAGTCTGGGCTGCCCTGAAAGTAGTCGCGGTCGGTGAGCACCGACAGGCAGGCGGCGCCGTTGGCGGCGTAGCTCTGGGCGATGTCGGCCGGTTCGAAGGGCTCGCGCAGCACGCCCTTGGATGGGCTGGCTTTTTTGATTTCGGCGATCACCGCCGGGTGGCCGGCGCGCAGCTTGGCGCGCAAGGCGCCGGTGAAGTCGCGCGTGAGCAGGCGGCTTTCGGCGTCGGCACGCACCACGGCCAAGGGGTGGCGCGCCTGCGCCTGTGCGATTTCTTCGCGCTTGGTGGCGACGATGCGCTGCAAAATGTCGTTCATTTGTAGGGGCTCCAGCTATCAGGTGCCGGCGGCCAGCGCGCCGGTGGTGGCGACGAACTGCTCGAGCTTGGCGCGGGCGGCGCCGCTGGCCAGCGCGGCGCGGGCGCGCTGCAAGCCGTCGGCGATCGATTCGGCCACGTCGGCGGCGTAGAGCGCGGCCCCGGCGTTGAGGGCCACGATGTCGCGCGCCGCGCCGGGTTGGTCGTCGAGCACCGCGCGCAGCAAGGCCAGCGACTGCGCCGGGCCTTGCACGCGCAAGCTGCGGTGGCTGGCCATGGCCAAGCCAAAGTCGTCCGGGTGCAGTTCGTATTCGCGGAGGGCGCCGTGGCGCAGTTCGCCAACACGGGTCGCGGCCCCGAGGCTGATTTCATCTAGGCCGTCTTGCCCATAGACCACCAGCGCGTGCTGCGCGCCCAGGTCTTGCAGCACCCGCACCAGCACGCCCACCAGCTCGGGGGCAAACACGCCCAGCAGGATGTTGGGCGCGCCGGCCGGGTTGGTGAGCGGCCCCAGAATATTGAACAGCGTGCGCACGCCGAGCTCGCGCCGCACCGGGGCCACGTGCTTCATGGCCGGGTGGTGGTTGGGCGCAAACATGAAACCGACGCCGGTCTGCTCGACGCAGCGTGCGATCTGCGGCGGGCTCAGGTTGATCTGCGCGCCCAACGCCTCCAGCACGTCGGCGCTGCCCGATTGGCTGCTCACGCTGCGCCCGCCATGCTTGCTCACGCGCGCGCCGGCGGCGGCGGCCACAAACATGGCACAGGTGGAGATGTTGAAGGTCTGCGCGCCGTCGCCGCCGGTGCCGACGATGTCCACCAGATGGCGCCGATCGGCCAGCTCGACCGGGGTGACGAATTCGCGCATCACCCGTGCGGCGGCAGCAATTTCGCCGCTGCTCTCGCCCTTCATGCGCAGCCCGGTGAGCAGCGCCGCCAGCGGCACCGGCGCCACGGCGCCCTGCATGATCTGCTGCATGAGCTGGCGCATTTCGGCGGGCAACAGCTCGCGCCGTTCGATGACGCGCTGCAGCGCCTGCTGGGGCGTGAGGGCAAGGGGCACGGCGTCCATGGCGGGGGCAATTTGGGTGGGAGAAGGGTTGCGCAGGGCTTCAGCGCTGCGCCAAAAAGTTTTGCAGCAAGGCGTGGCCGTGCTCGCTCAAAATGCTCTCGGGGTGAAACTGCACGCCTTCGATGGCCAGACTGCGGTGGCGCACGCCCATGATCTCGCCGTCGTCGCTCCAGGCGGTGATGGCCAGGCACTCAGGCAGGCTGGCGCGCTCGATCGCCAACGAGTGGTAGCGGTTGACCGTAAACCGCTTGGGCAAGCCAGCGAACACGCCCTCTTGGGTGGTGTGGATCAGGCTGGTTTTGCCGTGCATGAGCTGCTGCGCACGCACGATGCGCCCGCCAAAAGCCGCGCCGATGGCCTGGTGCCCCAAGCAGACGCCCAAAATGGGCACGCGCCCGGCCAGCGCTTGGATCGCCGCCACCGACACACCGGCCTCGGCCGGCGAGCAGGGGCCGGGCGAGACCACCAAGCGCTCGATCTCGCCTGAGGCCACGCGTTGTTCGAGCTCCTCGAGCCCGATCTCGTCGTTGCGCCGCACCAGCACCTGGGCCCCGAGCTCGCCCAAATACTGCACCAGGTTGTAGGTGAAGCTGTCGTAGTTGTCGATCATCAGCAGCATGAAGCAGCCATCCTAGGGTTGGGCCGGTTGAGCGCGCAAACGCGCAAATTCGGTGCGCTCGAACTCGATGCTGGCCGCGATCAAGGCCCGGTAGGCCGCCTCCAGCACCTGCGCCGGGGCCCCGAGCGCGCTGGCCTGCGCCTGCACGCGCTCGAGGATGGCGTCGATGCGCTCCTGGTCGTAAATCAGCCCCGGGTCTTGCTTGATGCGCCCGGCTTGCGCCACGTAGCCGCAGCGCAGCGCCAGCAGGGGCACGATCTGCGCGTCGAGGGCGTCGATGTGCGCGCGCACCTCGGCCATGTTGGCACAATAAACCGGCGCGCTGGTGTGGGTCTGGCTCATTCAAATCCCTCCTGCACCATTTCAGCAGCGCGCAGCAGCGCGCGCGCCTTGTGTTCGGTTTCGCTCCACTCGAGCTCGGGCACCGAATCGGCCACCACCCCAGCCGCCGCCTGCACGTGCAGCTGCCCGTCTTTGACGATGCCGGTGCGGATGGCGATGGCCAAGTCCATGTCGCCGGCGTAGCTCAGGTAGCCGCAGGCGCCGCCGTAGAGGCCGCGCTTGACGGGCTCGAGCTGGTCGATCAGCTCCATCGCGTGCACCTTGGGCGCGCCGGTGAGGGTGCCGGCGGGGAAGGTGGCTTTGAGCACGTCCATGTTGCTCAACCCGGGCTGCAGCAGGCCCTCGACGTTGCTGACGATGTGCATCACGTGGCTGTAGCGCTCGATCACGAAGGCATCGCTCACGCGCACGCTGCCGGTCTGGGCGATGCGCCCGATGTCGTTGCGCGCCAGGTCGATCAGCATCACGTGTTCGGCGCGCTCTTTGGGGTCGGCCAGCAGCTCCTGTTCGGCGGCGCGGTCCAGCTCCGGTGTGGCCCCGCGTGGGCGCGTGCCGGCCAGCGGCCGGATGGTGACCTTGCAGCCCTCGGGCACGCGCTCTTGGCGCACCAGAATTTCGGGCGAAGCGCCCGCCACCTGAAAGTCGCCAAAATCGTAGTAATACATGTAGGGGCTGGGGTTGAGCGAGCGCAGGGCGCGATACAGGCTCAGCGGGCTTTGCTCGTAGCGCTGGCTGATGCGCTGCCCGACCTGCACCTGCATGAAGTCGCCGGCGGCGATCAGCTCTTTGGCGCGCGCCACGGCGGCCAAGTAGTCGGCGCGGGCAAAGGCGCGCTCAGGCGGCCGCACCGCGCTGGGCTGCAGCGCCGGCGCGGCTACTGGGTGCTGCAGCGCCGCCAGCAGCGCTTGCAGGCGTTGGCGCGCCAGGGCGTAGGCATCGGGCTGGGCCGGGTCGGCATAGACGATCAGGTGCAAGCGGCCCGAGAGGTTGTCGATCACCGCCAGCTGTTCGCATTGCAGCAGCAGGATGTCGGGGCAGCCCAAGGGATCGGGCGGGCAGCTGTGCAAGAGCTTGTGCTCGATGTGGCGCACCGTGTCGTAGCCAAAGTAGCCCGCCAGCCCGCCGCAAAAGCGCGGCCAGCCCGGCGGCAGGGCAACCTTGAAGCGCTGCTGGTAGGCGGCGATGAAATCGAGCGGGTTGCCGCTGGCGGACTCGACCAGCACCCCGTCGTGCAGCACCTCGGTGCGCGCTGCGGCCCCAAAACCGCTGGCGCGCAACACCGTGCGCGCCGGCAGGCCGATGAAGCTGTAGCGCCCGAAGCGCTCGCCACCCACCACCGATTCGAGCAAAAAGCTGTAGCGCCCTCCCTCTGGGCCACCGTGCGCCAGTTTGAGGTAGAGCGAGAGCGGGGTTTCGAGGTCGGCCAGCGTCTCGGCACTCAGGGCGATGCGGTTGTAGCCCTGGGCCGCCAGGTGCTGGAATTCGGGTTCGGTGATCACGTCGAGGGGCTTCCTTTGCGCGCGGCTCTGGCGCGGGCGCGGCGGGGTAGGGTTTGCGGCCGATCAAGTGTAGCAAAGGCGGCGTGCACCCCAAGCGCCCAGTGGTAGGATGCACCTTTGAAGGCCCCTCACTTGCGCAGGCGTCGGGCTTCGCACCTGTGCACTCAGTTTCCCCGCTTTTACCGGAGACCAGCATGAGCACCAGCGTCACCTACGTTGACCCGATCCAGCCCGGGAACAAGATGCGCCTGTACCGCACCAAGGTGATCAACATCATCGGCGGGCCGGGCTGCGACAAATCGCTGTTTTCATCCAGCATCGTGCTCAAGCTGCACCTGATGGGTAAAACGGTGGAAATGGTGCCAGAGATCGCCAAAATCCGCGTCTGGCAGCGCGATTTCACCTCGCTGCGCAACCAGTACGCCTTGGCGCTGGAGCAGTTTCAGATGCTGGAGGTGCTCAACGGCCAGGTGCAATACCTGGTCACCGAGGGCTCGCTGCCGCAAATGCTTTATTACAACCAGACCTACGCCGACAACATCTGTGACGTGAGCAAAACCCACGCCCAGATACTGGCCTGGTACCGGCAGTTCGACAACATCAACATCTTTGTGCAGCGCGACTTGGACAAAAAATACATCCGCAGCGGCCGCCTGCAAGACGAAACCCAAGCGCGCGCCATCGACAGCCAGATGCGCACCCTGCTCGCCAACGACGGCATCCGCTACAAGCTGCTGGCCCCAGATCACCGCGCCATCATCGAGTACGCGGCGACCTTGGAGTGAGGGCGGCCCCCCTCATACCAGCAAGGCGTTGACGCGGCGCACGTAGCCGGCCGGGTCTTGCGGCAGCCCGCCTTCGGCCAGCAGCGCTTGGTCAAACAAAATGTGCGCCAAGTCGTCGAACTGCGCCGCGCCCTCGAGCTTTTGCACCAGCGCGTGCGCCGGGTTGAGCTCCAGTATCGGCTTGGCATCGGGGGCTTTTTGCCCGGCCGCCTTGAGCATGCGCGTGAGCTGGTTCGACAGCTCGCCCTCGCCCACCACCAGGCAAGCGGGTGAATCGACCAAGCGTGCGGTCATGCGCACGTCGGACGCCTTGTCGGCCAGCACCGACTTCAGGCGCTCGAGCAAGGGCTTGTACTGCTCGGCGGCGGCCTCGGTGGCCTGCTTTTCGGCCTCGTCTTGCAGCTGCCCCAAATCCACCGCGCCCTTGGCCACGCTCTGCAACGGGGTGCCGTCAAACTCGTGTAAAAACGACAGCGCCCACTCATCGACCCGATCGGTCATCAGCAGCACCTCGATGCCCTTTTTGCGAAACAGCTCGAGCTGCGGGCTGCTCTTGGCCGCGTCCAGGTTGTCGGCCGTGAGGTAGTAGATCGCTTTCTGGCCCTCTTTCATGCGCGCCTTGTAGTCGGCCAGGCTCACGGCCACGGCGTCGCTCTGGGTGGAGGCAAAGCGCAGCAGGCGCGCGATGCGCTCGCGGTTGCCGAAGTCCTCGCCCAGCCCTTCTTTGAGCACGGCGCCAAACTCGGCGTAAAAGCGGCGGTATTTGTCGTTGGGTGGCGCGGCCTCGGGAGCGGCCGTGGCGTCGGTGGCCTCTGTGGCGGCGGCGGGCTGGGCCCCCTGCTGCGCCAAGTCTTCGAGCAGCGCCAGCACGCGCCGGGTGTTGCCCTCGCGGATGGCCTTCACGTCGCGGCTCTCTTGCAGCAGCTCGCGGCTGACGTTGAGCGGCAAGTCGGCCGAATCGATCACGCCCTTGACCCAGCGCAGGTAGCTGGGCAGCAGCGCCTCGGCCTCGTCCATGATGAACACGCGCCGCACGTAGAGCTTGACGCCGGGCTTTTTGTCGCGGTTCCAGAGGTCGTGCGGGGCCTTGGCCGGGATGTAGAGCAGCTGCGTGTACTCGGTCGTGCCCTCGACGCGGTTGTGGCTCCAGGCCAGCGGCGCTTCGTAGTCGTGGCTGATGGCTTGGTAAAAATCGCTGTACTGCTGTTCGCTCAGGTCTTTTTTGGGCCGCGTCCAGAGCGCGCTGGCGGCGTTGACCTGCTCCCACTCGTCGCGCAACACCGATTCGCCTTTGTCGGCGTCCCACTCCTCTTTGCGCATCAGGATCGGCAGGCTGATATGGTCCGAGTATTTGGCGATGATGCCCTTGAGCTTCCAGCGCGTGAGGTATTCGCTGGCGTCGTCGCGCAGGTGCAAGGTGATGCAGGTGCCGCGCTCAGCCCGGGTGAGGGCTTCGGTCTCAAACTCGCCCGTGCCTTCGCTGACCCAGCGCACCCCTTGCTCGGGCGGCAAGCCGGCGCGGCGGCTCTCGACCGTGATGCGGTCGGCGACGATGAAGCCGGAATAAAAACCGACGCCAAACTGGCCAATCAGCTGCGCGTCCTTTTGCTGGTCGCCGCTCAGGCGGCTCATGAAGGCTTTGGTCCCGCTCTTGGCGATGGTGCCCAGGTGCTCGATCGCCTCGGCCTCGCTCATGCCGATGCCGTTGTCACTGATGGTGAGGGTTTTGGCCTCGGCGTCAAAGCCCACGCGCACCTCCAGCGTCGGCGCGTTCTCAAACAGCGCCGCGTGGTCGAGCGCCTCGAAGCGCAGCCGGTCGCAGGCGTCGGAAGCGTTGGAGATGAGCTCGCGCAAGAAGATGTCTTTGTTGGAATACAGCGAATGCGTGACCAAGTGCAGCAACTGGGCCACTTCGGTCTGGAATGCGTGATGGGTGCTCATGGGGTGCGGATGGGGGGTTCGGTAACAGTGGAAGGATGCGGGGTACTGGGTGTGCGCTGGGCGCAGCGTTTTCGTAGTTTGGGGCTGGTGGGGGGATTTCAAGTTGCTGGTGGGGGGTGGCTGGCTTGGGGCTCGCTTGGGGATGGCTGCACCCATGCAGCCGATCAACCTCGCTGCGCCCCATAGCGGTTTGCGTCCAGCGGGCTTCGCGCTGGGGCGCGCACTGTAAAGTGGGCAAGAAATGCCTCGGCCGCAGGTGTGGCTGTTGCATTGCTTGCCCACTAGTAGCAAGGGCGCCGACCGCTGGATCGAAGCGCTGCTTTGAGGGTGGGCGCGCACCCCGCCGCCGCCACACCCAACCTCAGCACCCCACAGTCGGATAGCCACCCAGCAAGCGTGCGCGCAACTCATCGGCCGCAGCTTGCAGCGCGCCGTCGTTCTGGATGCAGATGCTGCCCGCCGGCAGTTGCAAGAGGGGATCGCGTTGCAAGCGCGCCGCTTGCGCCGCCGCCGTTTCGCGCCCGCGCGCCTGCAGCCGCTGCTGCAGCACCTCGGGCGCGGCACCGATGTGCACCACCGTGGCGGCGCTCCAGCGGCGCAGGAGTTGCGGCAGATAGCCGCGCGAACCGTTCACAAACACCCACTGCCCGCAGGCCAGGGGCTGGAGCTCGCTTTGGCGCACGCCGTAGCTCAAACCATGGGCAAACCAGTGCTGCGCAAAGGCCCCTTGGGCCAGCAAGCGCTCGAACGCGGCTGCATCCACCGCCTCGTGCCGCTCGCCGCCGGCCGATTCTGGCCGGGTGATGGTGCGCCGCGCCCAATGCGCCACGAGGCAGTCGGGCCAACTGGAGCGCAGCGCGCCCAACACCGAATCCTTGCCCGCCCCCGAAGGGCCGACCACATAGACCAGACGGCCCGCCGGGGGCGCATCGCCGTGCGCCGCGCGCCGTGCGTCGCTCGCACCAGAGCGGCCGGTCGCACTCATGGCTGCAGCTGCAGCTGGTGCAGCAGCTTGAAATCGGCACCTGGCGCCGGCTCCACGAACACCGACAGGCGGTCGATGCGGCACGGCACCAGGGCGTGGAACTGCCGCATGGCGGCGGCGCGCAGGGCCTGCCGCTGCTGCGGCAGCAACCGCTCGAGCGGCCCGCTGAGCGAGAGGTGAAAACGAAATTGTTGCAACACCCACGGATAGCCCCAGGCTTGCAACAGCGCCTCCTGCTCGGCATTGAGCCCGGCGCGGCGGCGGCGCGCCAGTTCAGCCGCGCCCAGACCGGCGGCCAGGGGCTGCAGCGACTGCACGCAGTCGGCCTCCAGCTGCAGCAGCTCGGGCGGCGTGTGCAGCGGGCGCAAAGCCAGAAAACCGTCGAGCTCGCAGACCTGCAGCGGCCCCAGATCAAAGGCCCGATGCCGGCCCGCCATACGCTGCAGCGCCACCAGCAAAGCCGCCAGATCGTGGCCACTGGCGAGCCCAAACGGGGCCTTGAGCGTGGCATGCCAGCCATAGCGGCGCGGCGCCGCCGTCAGGCGGGCAAACTCCAGCGCCTCGACGCCCTCGACCACGGGTTGCGGCAAGGGCAAAGCCGTGGCCGCACAGCGCCCGAGCCACTGGCTGCCGGCCTGCCACCAAGGCGAGTCGGGCGCGGGCGCCCAGTAAACCGCCACCCGGTGCAGGGGTGCAAGGTCAGAATTCATGGTCATTCGTGGGCATGATCGACGCTGATGGCGACCCGATCGCCGGCAAACCAGGTGCAGGCGTACTCGACCGGGCAGCCGCTGGAATCGACGTTGACGCTGGTGACGCGCAAGGTGGGGCGCGTGAGCGGCTGCTGCAACAGCGCCGCGACTTCGGCGCTGGGCAGGCGCGCGGTGATGCGGCTTTCGCGCCGCGTGTAATCGCTCACGCCCAGGCGGTGCAGCGCCTCGGTGATGGAGCCGGTCTGGTGCAAATGGGCATCCAGCCCGGCTAGGCGCGGCAGCGGGAAATAGCGGTCGCTGGCGTGCAGCACCTGGCCGGCACCGTCGCCCAGCACCACCAGGTGCAGCACCGGTGCGCCAGCGGGCAGACCCAGCGCCTGTGCCACCCCCGGCTCGGCCTCATCGACATGCGTCTGCAACAGGCGCAGCCCCCCTTTGAGGCCCGCCTGCGCCAGGCTTTGCCGGTGCCGGGTGCGTTTGCCCAGCATCACTTCGACGGCAAATTCTTCCACGTAGGTGCCGCTGCCCTGAGACGTGCGCACCAAGCCCAGCTGCCCCAGCGTAGCCAAGGAACGGCGCACGGTGTGGCGGTTGACACCGTACTGCTGCGCCAGCGCGTGCTCGGTGGGCAGGCGCTCGCCCGGCGCGTAGGTGCCTTGGCGGATGGCCTCACCGATTTCGTGCGCGATGCGCGACCAAAAGCTGTGCCGGGGGTCTGGCAGAACGCCAGCCGGCGTGTCGGCAGCAAGGGTTTTCTTCATAAATCCTTCACAAAGGCACTTTACGATCGGGTCCACGACAAAGTTGTCTAAACAAATTGCATTGTAGCCTCCCAATGTTTCAATCATTCGACACCGAGCCGCCGCAACGCGCTCGCGCCGCCTGGATGGCCCTGCTGGCACGCGCCCCGCTGGCCCTGCTCGAGCAAGGCCTGCACGCACAACTGGCGCCGCGCCGCGCCGAATGGCTGCGCCGGCCCGAAACCGGGTTGTACATGGTGCAGGGGCGCGCCGGTGGCACCGGGCAACGCTTCAACTTGGGCGAGCTCACCGTGACGCGCTGCGCCCTGCGCACCGCAGCAGAACCCGGTGATCAGGAAGGTGCACAACAAGGCGTGCAACAGGGCCAGCCTAGCGCCACGGTGGGCGTGGCGTACGTGCTCGGGCGCAGCCACCGCCATGCCGAACTGGCGGCTTGGGCCGATGCCCTGCTGCAGCAAGCGCCGCTGCACGCCGTGCTCGAGCCCACGCTGCTGGCCCCGCTGCGCCTGCATCTGGCGCAGTTGCAGGCGCAGCGACAGGCGCGCGCGCAAGCCACCAAAGTCGATTTTTTCACGCTCGCCCGCGAAAACGGCGCCAGCGACGACACCGAAGGCGAAGCATGAACCCGCTGGAACTAGAACAAATGCCGCCCGGTTTTCAGGATCTGGCCCTGGGCAGCCAGACCGTCTTTCGCGGCGCGCTGCAAGCGCTGTCGTTGCCCGGGCGCGTATTCGAACTGCCGCACCCGGCCGCACAACTGCCCGACCGCGGCCACAGCGCGGCCGCGTTGCTGCTGCTGGCCCTGCTCGACAGCGATTGCACCCTTTGGCTCTCGCCTTCGCTGGCCGACTCGCAGGCGCAAGCCTGGTTGCGCTTTCACACCGGTTGCCGCTGCGTCAGCGCACCGGGCGCGGCCCGGTTTCTCTGGTTCGGTGCCGCCGACCCCTGGCCGGCGCTGGCGCAACTCGACTGGGGCAGCGACGAATACCCCGATCAAGCGGCCACCTGCGTGATCGAGCTGCCCAGCCTGCACGACATCCAGACCGCCCCCCTGCAGCTGAGCGGCCCCGGCATCGAGGACGGCGTGCACCTGCACGCGCGCGGGCTGCCGGCCGACTTTGCCGCCCAGTGGGCCGCCAACCACGCCGCCTTTCCGCGTGGCGTCGATGCCTTTCTGGTCGCCGGCCGCTGCATCAGCGGGCTGCCGCGCTCGACCCGCCTGCACCACCCCCTGCCGACCCCGCTGGAGCCCTGAACATGTACGTGGCCGTCAAAGGCGGAGAAGCCGCCATCCTGCAAAGCTACCGCCTGCTGGCCGAGCAGCGCCGTGGCGACGAGGCCGTGCCCGAGTTGAGCGTGGCGCAGATTCGCCAGCAGATGAAGCTGGCGGTGGATCGAGTGATGAGCGAAGGCTCGCTCTACGACCCGGAACTGGCGGCGCTGGCCATCAAGCAGGCCTGCGGCGACCTGGTGGAGGCGATTTTTCTGCTGCGCGCCTACCGCGCCACCTTGCCGCGCCTGGGCCGCACGCTGGCGCTGCGCACCGAAACCATGGCGCTGTCGCGCCGCATCTCGGCCACCTTCAAAGACCTGCCCGGCGGGCAAATCCTCGGCCCGACCTACGACTACACCCAGCGCCTGCTGGATTTCGCGCTGCTGGCCGCCGCGCCGACGCAGCCACCGACCGAACCCGGCCCGGCCCGGCCGCCCGAGCCGCCGGCACCGCGGGTGGTGGATCTGCTCAACCAAGAGGGCCTGATCGAGCAATGCCCGCCGCCAGCCGGCGACCCGGAACCGACCGACCTGACCCGTGAGCCGCTGCGCTTTCCGGCCGACCGGGCCACGCGCCTGCAAAACCTGGCCCGTGGCGACGAGGGCTTCCTGCTCGCCATGGCTTACTCGACCCAGCGCGGTTACTCGCACACGCACCCTTTCGTAGGTGAAATCCGGCTCGGCACGGTGGCCGTGGAACTCGAGCCCGAAGAGCTGGGCTTTGGCCTGTCGATCGGCGACATCGAGCTCACCGAATGCGAGATGGTGAACCAGTTTGTCGGCAGCCAGAGCGAGCCGCCACAGTTCACGCGCGGCTACGGGCTTGCTTTTGGCCACAGCGAGCGCAAGGCCATGGCCATGAGCTTGGTCGATCGCAGCCTGCGGGCCACCGAACTGGGCGAGGCGGTGCAAGCGCCGGCGCAGATGCAGGAGTTCGTGCTCTCGCACAGCGACAGCCTCGAGGCCTCGGGTTTCGTGCAGCACCTCAAGTTGCCGCACTACGTCGATTTCCAGTCCGAACTGGAACTGGTGCGGCGCATGCGCGCCCAGGCCCTGATCAGCAGCGCCAGCACCGACAGCGCCGCCACCCCAGACCCAGCACCCGCATCCCCCCCTTGGACCCAACCGTGAACGCACCCACCCTCAGCGCACCCCTGCAAGCGGCCACTGCGGCCGCTTGCACCTCGGCGCCGGCCATCAACTTCGCCTACCTCGACGAGCGCAGCAAGCGCATGATCCGGCGCGCCCTGCTCAAGGCCGTGGCCATACCCGGCTATCAAGTCCCCTTTGGTTCGCGCGAAATGCCGCTGCCCTACGGCTGGGGCACCGGCGGCATCCAAGTCACGGCCGCCGTCATCGGGCCAAACGACGTCCTGAAGGTGATCGATCAGGGTTCGGACGACACCGTCAACGCGGTCAACATCCGGCGCTTCTTCCAGCGCACCGCCGGCGTGCCGATCACCACCCAAACCCGCGCCGCCACCCTGATCCAGACCCGCCACCGCATCCCCGAAACGCCGCTGCGCGAGGGCCAGATCATCGTCTATCAGGTGCCGGTTCCAGAGCCGCTGCAACGGCTGGAGCCGCGCGAAACCGAGACCCGCACCCTGCACGCGCTGGCCGAGTACGGCCTGATGCACGTCAAGCTGTACGAAGACATCGCGCGCCACGGCCACATCGCCACCACCTACGACTACCCGGTGCTGGTCAACGGGCGCTACCTCATGTCGCCCTCGCCCATCCCCAAGTTCGACAACCCCAAGCTGCACCGCAACCCGGCGCTCCAGCTCTTTGGCGCCGGGCGCGAAAAACGCATCTACGCGGTGCCGCCCTACACCAAGGTCGAGAGCCTGTCGTTCGACGACCACCCCTTCGAGGTGCAGCGCTGGGAAGCCGCCTGCGCCCTGTGCGGCGCCACCGATGCCTTCCTAGACGAAGTGATCATCGACGACCAAGGCACGCGCCAGCACACCTGCTCGGATTCCGACCACTGCCAGCAACGGCGCGCCGCCGCAAGCACGGTGGCCACATGAACCAGACCCTGCCCATGCCCGCCACCCCCTCCTGCACCCCGCAACCGCTGCTGCGCGTGCGCCAACTGGGCAAGCGCTACGGTGCCCTGACGGCGCTGCACGATGCCTCCTTCGATCTGTGGCCCGGCGAAGTGCTGGCCGTGGTCGGCGAATCGGGCTCGGGCAAGAGCACCCTGCTCAATGCCGTCGCAGCGCTGTCGCGCCCCGACAGCGGTGGCGTCGAATACCGCTTGCGCGATGGCACGCTCGAAGACGTGCACGCCCTGAGCGCGGCACGCCAGCGCCTGTTGGCGCGCACCGACTGGGGCTTTGTGCACCAGAACCCGGCCGACGGTCTGCGCATGGACGTCTCGGCCGGCGCCAATGTGGGCGAGCGCCTGATGGGGCTGGGCTGGCGCCACTACGGGCAGTTGCGCGCCACCGCGCTGGAGTGGTTGCAGCGGGTCGAGATCGACCCTTGGCGCATCGACGACACGCCGCGCGTATTTTCGGGCGGCATGCGCCAGCGTTTGCAGATCGCGCGCAACCTGGTCACCAGCCCGCGCCTGCTGTTCATGGACGAACCCACCTCCGGCCTCGACGTGTCGGTGCAGGCGCGGTTGCTGGACTTGCTGCGCCGGCTCACGCAGGAGCTGCAACTGGCGGTGGTGATCGTCACCCACGACCTCGCCGTGGCCAGGCTGCTGGCGCAGCGCATGGTCGTGATGCAGCGCGGGCGCATCGTCGAGAGCGGTCTGACCGACCAACTGCTCGACGATCCGCAGCATCCCTACACCCAACTCCTGGTCAGCTCCGTCCTTCCACCATGAAAAACGCCATCCTTTGCATGAGGGGTGTGGCCAAGCGCTTCACACTGCACCACCAACACGGGGCCGTGCTGCCGGTGCTCGAAGGCGTCGATCTGCAAGCCCACGCCGGCGAATGCCTGGTGCTCGACGGGCCCTCGGGCATGGGCAAGAGCACCCTGCTCAAGCTGGTCTATGCCAACTACCGCGCCAGCGCCGGGCAGATCGACGTGCGCACCGGCGCCGACTCCACCCTCGACGTGACCCAAGCCAGCGCGCGCGAGCTGCTGCAACTGCGCCGCGACACCGTCTCGTACGTCAGCCAGTTCCTGCGCCTGATCCCGCGCGTACCGGCCATCGACGTGGTGGCCGAAGCGCTGCGCCAAGACCACGCCACCGACGCCGACGTGGCCGCGGCGGCGCGTGCCGAAGCGGCGCGCTGGTTGCAGCGCCTGCGCATCCCCGAGCGGCTGTGGTCGCTGCCCCCGGCGACCTTCTCGGGCGGCGAGCAGCAGCGCATCAACATCGCGCGCAACCTCATCAAGCCGCGGCCGCTGGTGCTGCTCGATGAGCCCACCGCCTCGCTCGACCCCGCCAACACCCGCACCGTGGTGGAGCTGATCCAAGAGGCCGTCGGCCGTGGCGCGGCGGTGCTGGGCATTTTTCACGACCCCGAAGTCGGCGCCGCACTGGCCACGCGCCGCATCGATATGTCTTGCTTTCGGAGCGCCGCATGAACCCCCTCGTAATACACAACGCCCGCCTGGTGCTGCCCGATGAAGTGTGCTTGGGCAGCCTACAGGCCGTGAACGGCCGCATCGAAGCGATCGACAGCGGCAGCGCCTGGGGCAGCACCGGCATCGACCTCGAAGGCGACTACCTGCTGCCCGGTCTGGTGGAGATCCACACCGACAACCTCGAGCGCCACCTGATGCCCCGGCCCAAGGTGCAGTGGGCCGAGTTGCCCGCGCTGCTGGCGCACGACGCCGAAATTGCCGCCGCCGGCATTACCACCGTGTTTGACGCGCTGGGCGTGGGCGCGACCGATCACGACAGCCTGCGCAGCAGCGCCTGGGACACCGTGCTGGCGACGCTGAACCTGTGCACGGCCAAGGATTTGCTGCGTGCCGAGCACCATCTGCACGTGCGCTGCGAGCTGCCAGCGGCCAACACCATCGACCTGTTCGCCCCTTTCCACGAGCACCCCCGGCTGGGACTGATCTCGCTCATGGACCACACCCCGGGCCAGCGCCAGTGGGAAAACATCGATCATGCGCGCATTTATTACACCGGCAAAAAGGGCTGGGACGAACAAAAGTTCGAACGCCAAGTGGCCCACGCCACCGATTTGCAGGTGCGCCACGCCCGCCCCAACCGGCGCTACTTCGTGGACTATTGCCAAAGCCATGGCATTACCCTAGCCAGCCACGACGACACCACGGCGGCCCATGTAGATGAAGCCCACGCCGACGGGGCCCAGATCAGCGAATTCCCGACCACCGAGCAGGCGGCACGGGCGGCACACCAGCGCGGCATGTACACGGTGATGGGCGGGCCCAATGTGGTGCGGGGCGGTTCGCACTCGGGCAACGTGGCCGCCGCGCATCTGGCCGGCCTGGGGCTGATGGACATCTTGTCGAGCGACTACGTGCCCGGCAGCCTGCTCACCGCCACGCTGCGCCTGGTGCACGATGGCGTGCTGAGCCTGCCGCAGGCAGTGGCCACCGTCACCGCCAACCCGGCGCGGGCCGTGGGCCTGCACGACCGGGGCGCGATCGCCATGGGGCTGCGCGCCGATCTGGTGCAGGTGCGGCTGGTGGAAGTGGCCGACGGCAACTGGCACGCCGTGGTGCGCGCCGTCTGGCGCCAAGGGCAGCGGGTGCACTGAATGGCAACCCCACCCACACCCGACGGCCGCTGGTACCATGTCGCGGCCCACAACCTGCCCGCTCCAGCCCAAAGAACCGAGGCACCCACCCTGGCCGCCAGCGCCGTGGTGAGCAACGGCCGCTTCGGCCGCTACACCGAACTGGGCGAGCACGTGCACTTGAGCGACAGCGTGCTGGACGACTACAGCTACCTCGGGCACCACACCGAGCTGATTTCGACCGACATCGGCAAGTTTGCCAACATCGCGGCCATGGTGCGCATCAACCCCGGGTTTCACCCCGTGGAGCGGCCGACGCTGCACAACTTCACCTACCGGCGCGCCATGTATGGCTTGGCAGCGCAGAACGATGCCGATTTTTTTGCCTGGCGCAGCCGCCAACGCGTGCACATCGGGCACGACACCTGGATCGGGCACGGCGCCGTCATCATGCCCGGGGTGCAGATCGGCAACGGCGCGGTGGTGGGCAGCAACTCGGTGGTCACGCGCGACGTACCGGCCTACGCGATCGTGGCGGGTGCGCCCGCCAAGCTGCTGCGCTGGCGGTTTTCCAAGCCGATCGCCCAAGCCATCGAAGCCACCGCCTGGTGGGACTGGCCGCATGAGGTGCTGGCCGAGCGCATGGCCGATTTTTGCGACCTGCGCCGCTTTCTGGCGCGCCATGCGAACCGGGTCGGCCCTTGTGACGGGCTTTGATTTCGACCCCAGATTCAAGCAGCCCCTATACCAGATTTTCATCAAACTGTCAACTTGCAAATGTAGCATCGTTCCCATTCCATCATCCATCAGGAGCCGTTCATGTTGAAAATGGTCAATGTTCGTAGGGATTTCGGTGCCAAGCGCGCCGTGCACGATGTCTCGCTGCAGATAGAAAGGGGCAGCTTCGTCGGCGTCATCGGGCGCTCCGGGGCCGGCAAGTCCACGCTGCTGCGCATGATCAACCGCTTGCAAGACGTGAGCTGTGGCGAGATTTTGTGGGAAGGCCGCGACGTGACCCGCCTCAAAGGGCAGGCGCTGCGCGACTGGCGCGCGTCGTGCGCGATGGTGTTCCAGCAGTTCAACATCGTCGGTCGGCTCGACGTGATGACCAATGTGCTGATGGGCCGCCTCAACCACACCTCGCGCGTGCGCTCGCTGCTCAAGCTATGGTCGGCCGATGACCGGGCCATCGCGGTGTCGGCGCTGGAGCAACTCGACATGACGCAGTATGCCGGGCAGCGCGCCGAAACGCTCTCCGGCGGCCAGCAGCAGCGCGTGGCCATCGCCCGCGCCTTGGTGCAAGAACCGCAGATCGTGCTCGCCGACGAGCCCATCGCCTCACTCGACCCGCGCAACACCAAGGTCGTGATGGACGCCCTGCAGCGCCTGAACCGGGTGTTCGGCATCACCGTCGTCTGCAACCTGCACGACCTCGACATCGCCAAGTCCTACTGCGACCGCCTGATCGGCATGGCGCAAGGCAAGCTGGTGTTCGACGGCAACCCCGCAAGCCTGACCGATGCGCTCGCGCACGAACTCTACGGGCTCGAAGCCCAAGAAGCGATGACGCAACCGGCTGCAGCGCCAGCGCGCACCCGCCCCGAGCTGGTGGCTGTGCCCGCCTGATCCGCCGCTCCCCTGCATTCCCCCGCCCTCACCC
>Ga0209316_100268_pt1 | contig 18698 bp, 10 predicted proteins | sample 3C3metaG_FD_184150 | JGI IMG/M metagenome (GOLD analysis project Ga0209316, IMG submission 184150) | Freshwater bacterial and archeal communities from Indian Creek, Illinois, USA - 3C3 metaG (SPAdes) (version 3) | ecosystem: Environmental > Aquatic > Freshwater > Unclassified | place: USA: Indian... | reverse complement strand
CAACGCCGCAACAGCCGAGGCAGGCGTCAAATCATAGTTTTCTTTAAACCATTTGCCACTTTGAGCCAATGTTTGTACGGTTACTTTCCCTTCCTGCGACAGTTTCGCAAGCTTATCTATCTGATAGGTCAACCCATCTTTCATCAAATCCCAGCCGAAACTGTTTTCCTGTCCTGCTTGTGCATAGGCAAATGACAGACATCATTAAGTAAATCGCTGACTTGTTGGCTTGTCCATCGATATCCTCTTTGATAATATGGAATAAAAAGATGTTCTCCGAGAAGTTGGTTAATTTATTTAAACTTTAACTGTTCTGACATTCAGCACCCTCCTTATTTTCAGAAAATATTCTCTAATAGATCGCAATGATCCGGCATAGGTTATTACGTTATTAGCAAGTGTATAAACACTTGCATTGCTTGCCATTATTCTTTTTGTGAAACTTCGAACTTCAACTTCCCGCATTTTCTAACTTGATTCCATTCACCAGTGCGAAGCAGCATATCTTTCCATTCGTGAATTTTCGTCCCTGTGAGTTGAATCGTTCAGCACTTGCAGATATAAAAACTTGTTTTTTTGCTCTTGTTAAGGCCACATAGAATACACAAAGATCATCAAGAAGCATATTTTTTATTTGATCAGGAATATTCCCTGGAAGCTGACATTTAGTACCATGAGATACAAAGTTGCTCGGGCACTCTCGACATTGGAATGTAAACACCCATTGCTCTACATCTGATACTATTACATAATCCCATTCGAGACCCTTTGCTCCGTGAACCGTTGAAATAATAACTTGAGAGTCTACGTACTCCATCGCTTGCTTTAGCTGTCTATTCTCAAATATATCTAATAGAAGATTGTATTTGTCTTCAGATTGAATATCAGCATAATCAATAGTAACTTTCTCAACAAGAGCGTCCAAAAGGCGGAGTAATGATTCTATGGTCTTGCCATTCTCAGATAAGTATGCTGTTTTCACACTTTCAGAAAAAGCCTTCAATGCTTTATTATTAATGGCTTTTGACTTTCCAAACCTCTTAGTAAACATATCTTGACATTTGTTATGGAAGTCAACATAATCAGTATCTTCATCCGTGAACATACCATAGAAGTATGGGACTTGTTTATCCAATAGTTCAGCTTCAACAATATCTGCGTTTTTGCTGCGGCTCCTAAATAAGATAGCAATCTTCTCTGCTGGATTACTTATGAGGGTTTGCACTTTTGCAACGACCTGTTGTGCTTCGGCTTTTTGTGTGCTACCCCAAAAAACTGGCAGTATCGCATTATCATCATCTGAAATCTTGGTGGCGAAGTAACAAGCTGCATTTGCTCTAATATTTTTATCCAATTTAAGCATCTCTGAGTTATTGCGAAATCGATAGTTTTTTGATAACGACACATGTGTCATCCCGTATTTTTCGGTAGCGGTCATCATGACATTGGGTAGTGCACCAATAAAGCCATAAATCCGCTGAAGTGGATCACCTAGAAAAATCAACTTGGTTTGTTCGGAAATAATTGCTTCTAGTAAAGACCACGCAATACAATTAGTATCTTGGAATTCATCAACAACAATAAGCGGATAATAGTTTTGGTAGAATTTTTTTATCTCAGTATTACTATCGAATATTTGGATGACATACAGGATTATTGCATTATGAGTTATATATCCTACTGGTAATAATTTTCGAGTTATTATATTGCTATATTCTTGGATATTGCCTATCGTCGGTAGAATTCCATTTCCAATTTCATAATCAACCTCAATAATCTGCTTTTGCTCTTTTAGAGAGAGACTATTCGCAATGTTTTTCCATTCTGTTGTTATGTTACCTTGGCTGTCTATCAAATTGCCAACAGCTCTAAATAAATTAATATCTTTTCGAAAAGTATCAGACATAAGATATCCATATTTTTTTAGTATCCCTTTACAGAAACCATGATAATTTGTGACAGTGACTTTATCTCCCAACGCAATGGGGCTACTTTTCGCATTAAGAAGTGCAGGTAATTTTTCATCAACTTCACGTTTTATTTTCAATGCTGCGTTCACGCTAAAAGTTAGACCTAGGATACGCTTAGGATTTGAAATTTCACCCGACGCAAATAAATAAGCGATTCTGCTGATCATCGTTGTGGTTTTGCCATAACCAGCAGGGGCTTCAACAATTAAACGAAGACTGTCCGAAAAAATGACTTGAAGTTGCCGTTCATCACCCTCGTGCTGCACCGATATTTTTTCTTTAATATCTGCAAGGTAAGCTCTATGCATTTGAAGCCACCTCCTGAGCTTTCCTTATTGCATCACAATAGCATGAAGGGATATGTTCTTGGAGTATTACTTCTCCAATAATTCTACCAAGTAAGACACCTTTCTTAGCCATAAACCATGCTGAATACATTCTACAGAAATCATTCTCATCTTCATCGCTAACATCCTTAAGCTTTTTAGGCTTGTAGTCCGTCATGTCAATTCCCATTTTTTTGAAGTGTTTTCGAATGAAATCAAAATCAAGCTCGACATCGTCGGCTTTACTGTTCATTTCAAGTGCAATTTTCCTAATCAAATCAGTTCTTCCGACAGAAAAAAGTGTCTTAACAATTTCAATTTCAAAGCACAGCTCATTTGTGATAAAGTCACAGTCTATAATAGTATGACCTGCTTTGACATCACCATCATAAATAGCTACACTCGGAACAGAGAACAGCGAGAGCAATTGACGCAGTGGCTTAATAGTACCTTCGCCTCTGGCATTAATTACACAAATTCCAAAATCGTCTAGTGTTACATTTATCTTATTCGCAAACGAATGAATAGCACCATATTCTGTTGCACCTTCAATCAGAAGGGCACATTTTGAGTAGAATGCCTCTCTTATCTCGGGAAAATGCATGATTAGATGCTTCTCATTTTCGGATTTAATACGACCTTCACTACTTGTTCCTTCAATTGGCCTTAAGGCGTATCCGCTTATTACCGCAGTCTTTCCTTCATTCTTATAGAATCGAATAAGATTTCTATAATCACCGACCAAAGCATCAGTGGAATGTGTGACAATTATTAGTTGCCCATCAATCCCGTCGATCCCAAAACAACTGTTTAATAGTTCAATAAAATCAGGATCATCATTTTGAAGTATCCGTTTATAATATCCGATTAGCGATCTCTGAAGGTATGGATGGAGATGAACTTCAGGTTCGTCAATGGACAAAATAAGTGGAAGCAATTTCCTACCACTATCATCTGTAAAAAGCTGTTCTTTAAATGGAGTAGATCTACTTTTATAAATTACCATAATCTGGCACAGAATATTAATCGATGCCATAGCCATGTATTGTACGCCACTCCCCGTAAAATCAATTTTTCTATCACCATCTGATAAGTAAAAAAGGCTTGTCAGCATATCCGTCGGGTTTTGAGAAACCGTTGCCTTTATAGAATAGTCACGAAAACTGCGTATTTTCCCCAAATATCCGTTAATAAAGGTCATTAAGTTTGTGACTTGTTCTTTATTCAAGAATTCTGGTGCATCATCAGCGGTAAATTTTTCTATAATTGAACTTATGAGAATCCCAGCTCCTTTTTGTGAGTCTAGGCGTAATTCACGACTTGGTACGGATGTTGTTTCATACTTAATATTATTGACTTTCTTTATAAGGCGAGTCTGTATGGTCTCGTTTGAATCAACGCTGACTAGTGTTGGATATGCTTCTTTGATTGTTTGGAAATAACGTATCTTAATCAATGAAGCATCGTTAGGAGAAAAGTTGTCCCAAAAAAATCCCTGTTCTCTTACGGACAGTTTAATATCAAGTTCAACATCAATAGATTTATCTGGATCGGCGAAATCTTTCTCTTCAAACGGTTTACCATTGCATACTGTAGCAAGTAACATAAGAAAATTACTTTTGCCTAGGTTGTTTTCTCCGATTATATAGTTGCAGTCCGGATTTAAGTCGATGGTTGTTCCATCGATATTTCTATAATTTGATATCCTTACACGTACTATTCTCATAAACCCTCCCGTCGATGCTTAACTTTATCTCTTAGAATTGAACGCAGATAGGGTCTTACAGCATTCATGATAATAGCTGAGATCTTTTTGCTCTGCGCCAAAGCAAGATTGTTTTTATCCCTCCTGTTGAACATTTTAAGCAAGAAAAAATAGTCCGATTTAGGATCAAATCCGTTATAGCTGTTTGATCGGAAAACACCCTCCTCAAAAAAATGATTAAGTAGCCTCCGAGAAAATAAATCACTTGAAAGCTTTATGTATTCACCTTTTTCAAGGTCATGGAGTAACCGGAATAATTCTTCTTTCATGGTAACACCTCATCGAGATCCTTGCGCTCAAATCTTTTTGTGCAAGAACTGCCAATTGGATACAGAATTCTACCATTATTGATATTCCTTATAGTGAATAGATATCTGAGCTTTTCTTCACCACATATGCAAGAGGATAGTAGAGTCTTGTCCTCTTCAAAGTCATATAATTTCCATTCTAATAATGCAGTTTCCCAGTTTGCAGAAACAGAATTATTGATTACCTGTTGTATCCAGTTTTCGTAACAAGGACTGTTCTTCATTTACTCACCCTAAACCTCCCAACATCTAAAATCGAGGATGTACATTATGTTGTAGTACATCTAATGGCATCCATTGAGTGCGCTTTTGGACAAACATATCCTGCGTGTTTTTTGATTTAACTACCTACATCACTCCACCCCCAATGCCTTAAACACCGCATCTTCTGGTGACTGATAGAATATCAAATTGAACTTGCCCATCAGTTCCGGTGGCACGGACGCCATATCGACAGCTGATGTGATTGGTAGAAGTACTTTTTTAGCACCGCTGTCCAAGCAAACCTGGAGCACATTGGCGAGTTCTTCAACTTTTATGATTGTTCCACTGATGCTCAGATTCCCCAGGACCGCAAGGCTGCCGATCACTGGCTTATGCAGTGCCGCAGAACACAATCCGATAAAAGCGGTTAAGGCTAATTGATTTGTGATACCAATGCCATTAAGGTCCTGAAGGTGCATAAGATAATCCTTGGTTGTTATGCTGATGGTTCCACTGACGTTTTTACTATTGGCCTTAAGATATCGGTAAGCTGTGTCAATGGATTCTTTTGCTTCACGATCAGATCCAATACCTGTTCTTTCAAACTTTCCGGAGCCGGTTACCATTTCAGTTTCAAGCTTAAAGACACCCAGCATCCCGGATTTGCCGCGAGCGACCGTGTAAACCTGTCCGGGCTTATGCAGCCCCTCGGGGATGAGTTTTCCACCGCCATGCTCAGGTACCGGAACAAACTCCTCTGTAAAGTCATCATTGTCGATATATGAGAAATTCACATCATAAAATTCCATCCCGCCTATTTTCTTGAGTTGCTCTTTCACACGGCGACGGCTTTCCAAAGCAAAACGAAGGGTCTCTTCGACATCTTTTTTCTCAAACTTCCCATTAGGATAGATCAGCTTAATCAAACCTGATACCATTTTCCGAACAGCGATCACATCACGCTGATTCAAGTTGTTGCCAAGTTTATAGAATTGATCCAATGCGTCAGTATAGGATGTCTTTCTAAGTTCCCTTAAAAACTCAGAAAGATAGTCGGTGATAAACCCGTACTCATTAGTGAAGAAGTCCGGTCTGTATTTCGGAATCTCCCATCCTGGCAGATAGCAATGCATGCGATCGAAGAATGCGCTGTCATAGGCCATAGCTTCCGGGAAGGGATCAAACAAGTGCGACGTCTTTAGCAGCACATCAACACTTTGATTAATATTTCCGACAAATACCATGGAAGCAGAGGCATTCTTTTCCTCTTTTCCTCTGGAGAAGGAGCCCGATGCCATGTAGTCTTTCATGATCTGGATGCCGTCTTTATCTTTGAAGGTGATCCCTGCCACTTCATCAAAAGCAACGCAGTCCCACATTCCGACCAGACCAACGGTCTTATTTGACATGTTGTAAAACAGATTGGCTACAGTGGTTTGTCCGCCGGAAACCAGAATGCTGTTCGGTGAGATCTCTTTGTAGACATGAGATTTACCTGTGCCCCGGGGACCCAGCTCACAGAAGTTAAAGTTGTTTTCCACCAGTGGTATCATCCTCGCGAGCAGAAGCATTTTGACTCTTGGCGAAAATTTCGAAGGTTCCATACCAATGGATCTAAGGATGACGTCGATCCACTCGTCCTTGGTAAACTGAGATCTGCCACCCAGCACTTCACTCATGTCCAGGTTCGGCATCTGAATGGGCGTCAGTTTGGAGATGATGAAGGGGATTCTATTCTTATCAGCTTCGTCGTAAAAATACTCCAGTTGTACGATACACCAGATACCTCCACTAAGGAGCCTTTCGAAGTCAGTAGGGTACCTCTCTGAAATTAGGACATTCTTGATCCCCAGGTTGGAAAACTCCGCTTCATAGATGTCTAGGCGATAATTGAGTTTGACTGCTACTTTATCTATGACAGTGTAGCTGCTGCGTTCTCTCAGTTTCGAGATGATCTTTTGAGCCTCATCTGGGCGGACAAAGTTTTCAGCCAGGATGCTTTTCACATTACGGACACCATCTGCTATGGCTTCTTCTTCAGTCGTGGCGCAATACATGCCAAGAAGATACTCCAGGACATATATAGGGACATTGGCACCTTCTTTGATCTTCTTCGTCAAATCTTTGCGGACTATTTTACCCGCAAAGACTTCGTTAAGCTTATCGTTGAGATGGTTGCTGGAACTGACTGCAGTCTCAACAACTGGCTCAATGTCTTCCTGGATATCAAAGTCATCCTCGAATTGCTCTATTTCTATTGCATCATGGTTTCTTTCAAGCTCACTCACTTGTTAACACCCCCTTAAAAACTGAAGCCAAAGTCATCCGCGAAGGCAATATCCATCACGACGCTATGACGCAAGACTTCCACATCATTCTTTTCATCATAGGCTACCAAATAGTACTGTTTTGATTTGTCATACTGCTTGTTCTTGAAGTTGAACTTGAATCTAAAAATCCGCTTACTTGGATCATTGTCCTTTTTGTCTGCAATATATATGCACTCATTAGAAATTTTCGCCTTGTCTTCAGAAATAAAAAACACTTTATAGCTGGTCTCTTTGATTACATCACTGACTGGCTCAGACTGGATAAAATCCAAAGAGGAAATCAGATTCGTGATTTTTTGGACCATGCTGACAAGCATAATCTGAGCAGGACGCGTTTCTGCGTGGCCTTTTTCGACTTTGACATCAATGACCAGAATAAGCATCTCCTGAGGAGAAGATCCGCCATGAACAAAGTTCTGTCCTCCGCCTGGTACTTTGAATACATTGGAGCTTATTGGCACAGAAACCCACTTTGAGTCTTTGTTCCCCAGGATCTTACCCATAGAGTAAGTGGTAATCCCATCGTCTACTAGCGGGTCTTGTGCAACGATAAAGCGACGATTGATAAAAGCATCTTTGTCCGCCAGATGGATGATCTTATCGGTTTCCTGCAGCTTATCCCGTTTATAGATGAACCCATGATCTGAGGTGACGATAAAGTGGTGGGTATTGGCATTGGTTGATATGCGCTTTATCATAGCGAATACTTCTTCAACCGCTTCATAGCAGGCAGTGAAGACCTCATTTTCCGTGCTCAGTTTATCTCCTCGGGCATCGATCTGATTGTGATAGACATAGACCACATCCATTCCGGTAAAAACTTCTCGCAATTCCATCTTTTTCATCAGTTTTAGATCATCAAATTGGATGCATCTGCTATTAGGAGTATAGGAATTGAGTATTGCCTCTCGCTGCTTGAGGGAATCACATGGCATGCCGTCTACAAGAATTCTATTATCCTGAGTCAATTCCAGATTTTTATGTGGCAGTAAAGCACCCATTCCAAGTCGCGTAAAGGAAGGGAGTACACTCATCATAGCTTCCAGTTTGGGTGTGCATTTCTCGTCATTCTCTAGCTTCGTAAAAAGTGATTGTCCCACTTCATAGCGCATGGCATCAGAGATGATCACCACCACACGGTCTTTGCTGGACTGAATGTAATTGCTGTAAAAATTCCGTTGCAGAAGCATCGAAGAGGAAAGGTTCTCTTTCTTGAGACCCTCATTCCAATTATAGATGCTCTTAGCCAGGAACTCATTAGAATAGATATTCTCCACAAGATCCCGAAGTTTTTCAAACTGACTGTTCTCGTTCAGCTGATCATAGTTAAAGTAAAACTTTCGATACTGCTGATCGATCTGATAGTCATTTGTAGTGTACTGCTTGACGATGTTCTTGAAGTCATCCCGGCTTTGATAGTTTGCTGCTGCAATGACATAAGAAGCGCTCTCCAGCATGTGATATTCTGACCGATACCGATCACCAAAGTGTCTCTTGCGGCGTTCCTTGCAAATCTCCGAGATAGACTTTCCTGAAAGCTTGGCTCCAAGATCTTCATTCAGAAGTCGCTCAGTGATCCACTTAATGAAGACATGATCAATAACCTCAAAAGTGTCGCATTGAATTAATGATTCTGGATTGTAGGGCTCCAATGCAGTCTTAACTTGAAGATTTCTGGCCACATAATCGGACAGTTTATCATATCTCTCTCGATATAAGACGTTGTTCATCAGGTTGTCTAGAAATGCGATAATGTTGCCGGATTTATAAGAAACGAAGCTTTTCCAAGAAGGCGGAAGTTCGCCTTGAAGATATCGCTGAGTGTAGGTTACGAACATTGTTAGGACTAGTTTCTCCAGCGTTAGCTTCACATCGGTATAGCCAAACTGCTCTTCACAAAGCTGCCAAAAGGCATCCAGGAGGCCATACTTTTCAAATTCCTGCAGGAATTTATTCTCTTCAAAGTCTCCATCAGAAAGAACTACACGAACAACTTCATCGAAGAATGCAATTCTAGTTTTACAAAGAACGCTCATAAGAGCCACTTCAATGCTTTCTTTGGTAAAGTTCTCGAGTTCGAGATCATAGAACTTTTGAGTTCGCTCCTTCGCTCCGAAGAACTTGATATATTTCTGTATAACCGGCTTGTACTTCTGGTCAATACCAAGGTCCACGGTCAACAGTGAAGTTCTGTCGGCAAAAAAATGTTTTGAGTAGAGAAGGATATCTTCTAAATGATTGTCCCTTACCTGGGGGCGAGGAAAGGGGGCATAAATCAGATAGTTGTTTGTTCTATCAACCCGTTCCAAAAAGTGCTTGGTGAAAAATTGGTTGCCCTTCTCGAGATGATAGATTTTGGCATTGGATAACTCCAATGATTCTACATCTTCAACAAATTCAGCATTGTCATCGTACCAGAAGACAAGCTTGCGAGTATCCCCAGCAAACTCATGATTGAGCTTATCTGTTATTTGTTTTAAATTCAGTTCTGCCATTTAAGACCCTCCTTTCGTCAAATTTTTGCCAGCACATCAAGCTTCTTTCCATCTCGATCGGTCTGAACTTTTTCGTAATTCACTTTGACACCATCATCTAAATCAATCGAAATGCGCGCTAAAGCAAGATGAGCGATTTTCTCATCATATTCTTTGGTTTCTTGTAGTTGCTTGATCATCTTTTCTTTGCGTTTTGTCGCTGCAGTAACTTCGCGAGCATCTCTGCTGTTGTCAATGGTGTCTTGCATTCTGGAGATTTCATTTTCATAAATACGCTGCACCTTATGCAGGTAATCAATTCGTAAATTTCCAATGGTATTTTTGTCATATCGATGAATATAAATTAAAGCTTTAAATCCATTTTGTTTACCGCTATCAAAGAGCCAATAGATTGGTCGCTTCTGATACATCTGACAGTGATCTTTGAAGAAGTCTTTTACAAAGTAGTCCCTGATTACTTCTCGGGAGCTTTTACCCTTTCCGCCGAGAGCGTTGGAAATAAAGTTAAGGTTGTCCTCAAGAGTTTTTGAGCCATACACGCCTTTTATAAACTCAATTAGACGGCTTACTATATCATCTTGAAAATATTCTTCATCCGTAATTGGGAGAATATTATCCTTATCAGGTAAATAACTACGATAATTATTGATATCCCATTCACCACCTGCATACATAACTCCATCATTATCAGCACTGTAACGACCTAAAATGCAACCAATTGCATAAGACACCAAGCTACGTATATCTCGTATATAAGCAGCTTTTTGAATGGTAATGTCAGTTTCATTTGTTTCAGGAAACAACTCTGTATTCAAATCATATAGACTTATAAAACAATCATTTATTCTCTCTTCATTCTCTCTAAGCAAATTAAACTGGTTTAAAGAATACTCTGCCCAAATTGAAAATTTCTTTGAAATTAAGTTCTCAGTGCATTTCTCTTGATAAAAATTGCCAATCAAGGGATGTCGCTTAAATTCCCATGAAGTTTCAAATGAGTCCCATTCTTGTTTTGCGATTGCAATGTTTTGCTCAATAATGGTTGGATCAACATTTTCCAAGCCCTTAGTTGGTAATCGTGATAATACACCAGTACCACAGCTAATTGTAGGATTAAGTGCTTGTATCAAAAAATCAGCAACTTTTGTATTAAGAAATCCTAAGACTTGCATTAATTTAGTGGATTCAGTATGAAACATTGCTGGACCTTTGAGAGTAAAAATATTTCCTTTAGGCATGTATCTAAGGCTTAATCTTCCCATACATACCTCTGCCCAAGTTATGCCTTCTTGAAAATATCTATCTTTTCCATTGCTTGCATATTTAGGATATTTCGACATCCCTAAAACACCTTGTTCGTCATACCTAACCACTAAATCATTGTTGCCATACCACCTTCGGTATTCTCCACCTTTCGATATTGGAACAAACTTTTTACCTGATCGATTGAATTGTTCCAATGATTCCATACTAAATGCTATATCATTATATGATACCTCATGCCAGTTAAAAATGTATCCTTCATCATGTCCTGTTAACAAACCATAACAAGAAAAATACTTATCACCAATCGACGGATTTTTAGAAAACTCTTCAATTACTGAGTGTTTTAACCAATATGCAATAGGATTACGAGGAACTAACGCAAAATCGTCTTGCGACGCGATGAAGTGAAGATCATTTGGCAATTTCGATACAGAATTTAGAAATCGTATTTTCTTTTCTTCTTGGTTTGCAAAATTAATTAATCGAATGTACCTCCCAACTCGAATCGGTGCTTTACATAAAACGAATGCAACTGTTTGAACTACTTCTCCACCAATCTCGTCAAAAGCACGAGCACCGAGGTGTGCCATATTTATAACGCCTGTATTCTCTAGGATTTTTATTCTTAACTCCTCATAACTATTTAAAAACATCCAAGCATGTTGTGTTATCATTGTTTGATATCCACCTGCACGAGAAAATTCTAAACATCTTTCTATAAAAACTGCAAATAAATCACGTTTACTATTCGGATATACTCTTTTAACGTAACCTGCGAGTTTTGCTCCCATTCCACCATTTCCCATGTAAGGTGGATTAGTTACAACCACGTCATACTTACGCGCCATGGTTTCACCTAAATTGATTAACAACTCTAATAAGTCTCTTGCAATCTCAAATCCAATAGAATCCAGTGATAATTGTCCATCCATATCTACGCCATTTATGAACTTATGCAACAGATCCCAGTTGTAGTTTTCAACAGAAATAATTGAGCCATATTCCTTGGCGTCTTTGTAACAATCAATTAACCCTTGGATTTGAAGTAGAGCAGAATTTTTCTCCATAGCACTGAGTCCTGAACCAAAATATTGTAGGTGGTTTCTGTCAATAGGATTACTTTCTTGAATAGCATAGATATGACATATAGTCTCGTCATTCAAAATTCTTCGGCTAAACTGTCTTGCTTTCATCATTACGGCAAAATAAGTAAGTTGATACGCTCGATTATCTATATCAAGCCCATATAAATTATTCTCAATAATGCTTTTTGCAGCATCGCTTTGGTTATAACCAAAACTTTCGTATATTTGCATTAAAACATCAAATGCATAAACTAAGATGTGGCCACTCCCCATCGCGGGATCTATAACTTTGATATCCTCTGGTTTAATGCCTTTATATTCCTCACGGATTTTATTAAGTTGTTTTCTTACATCTTCTTCCTGTTCAGCTTCATCCAGGTAGTATTTCCAATTCGACTTCAATTCCTCGTTAGGATGACCTTCCAGCCACAAACGACCCAGACTGTTTTCAACCATGTACCGGACAATCCAATCAGGAGTAAACAGCTGCGTTGCTGCAGGTATACGTTCTTTCGTTATTTTGACATTCTTTTTTAAAAGAGCAAAAGTTTCATCTTTTGGCTCAGTATTGTAATACTGATAAAGCCATCCAATGATTTCAACCTGTCCCTCTTTGGATACATTGAAATCATCTTCATCGATATCATTAACTAAGTGGTAGATTACGCCTTCTTTGTCTGTGAATGAGACGTTAAGCAGCAATTCAGTGTAGTCACTTGTTTTTTCAAAGAGTTCTGGTAGGTTAGAATTTAGTGCATTACACTGCTTAATGAAAAGCATACGAAACAGCTCATCTAGCTTATTTTCATGTTTCAACTGAATGATTCTGTCTTTTTCATAAGCAGAATAATCCAGATTCACCTCTTGAGCATGAGTGACTAAGTCCGGCTCAGCTTTTCCATTACTCTCAGAAGAAAGGACTCGAATCCTTGTTGGAAGATAGTCATTTACTTCCATGAAGCGAATAGCTATCAATCGGTTGAACCAGGTATACGCTACTTCTTCAATGACATTCTTGTAAGCCGTAGCGTGATCGCTTTGTTTGGCTTTCCGCAGGATCTCCTCAACCAGCTTCTTGCGCTGATCAATCGCAATACCACTTATGGAACTCGGCTCCTTGGTTCCAATATCGAAAAACTGAACCGTTTGTGTAGACTGGGGAAGTGGACTCTTGCTCTCTTTTTCCGTAATCCCCAAAAGACCTGCTTTATAGTTAATATCAGCGATGAGCTTATTTCTTGCCCATATTGCAAAATTCTTGATAGCTGTCTTATTCATGTTTCTCCCTCTTAGAACTCAATATTGATGATGGTATCCTGATCGAGTTCCTTCATGATTTGTTCTCGTAGTTCGCTGATGTACTTATCAAGATCCTGCGTAGACTCGATCTGCCAGGATGAAGTCAAGCTAACATTTTTTATGCTGATGATCTTTTGTTTTTTGACTGGTGGTTTTAGATCATCACCGTCATTGCCATAAGGCGGCGTATCCTCAGCAATCTTTTCATCTTTCTTGGCCATTTCATTTAGTAGCCTAACTTTAAGAGCATCGGCTTCAATCTTTACATTCTGAAGCGTAGCGACATTATTGCAGGTTGTAGCCTTATCATGGATTTCTCTGAAAAGCTTGAGGTATCTGTCTTTCAGCTCATCTTTATATGGTTTTGAGTTTAGAACTTCAAATACCCGATCTTTTGCCTCCTCAATTGCTTTAAGTATGGGAGCTTCCATTTTGGTCAATACGGCCATATAAGCACCCCTGAATTGGCTGAGAAGATCAGGCAGTTTTGGGATATCACTGTAAGGTATGTCCTTTTTCAAGATTGCCTTGATATCCCGAACCGTTTCCTCGACTTTGTCATCAACAATGAATGTCTTACTTTCATCGTAGATTTTCATCATCTTTAATGCATCTTCAAAGATTTTCTTTTGTTCTCCGGCAAAGAAGGCTTTGACTGGTTCAAAGTTCTCAGCAAAATCCACAAAAACGTCACGATCTGCATGAATCTTTCTGAAGAACTCAGAAGGATATTGAATCTGTATGATTGCTCTTAGGAGTCCTTTCCCAGAGAGAAGAGTATTCTTCCCTGGGAAGCTAAGGTTGTTGAACATGATCTCAATCTTTTCCAGTTCAGTTTCAAGGCTACGGCTGTAGCCTTGGAAAGATTGCATCATGGAATCATCATCGTCATTGATGCTTGATACACCGAAGAGTTCTTTCATGACTTCACGGACGGCCTTCTTTTCTTCGATGCCAGCTTGCTGACGTCGTTCCGTTAGAAGTTTCTCAACATATTCCTTCTTAGTGATGTAGCGGATGAGTTCATCTTCTGACTTATTAAGAAGTGTGATAGCCGCACCGTTAACAGTCAGTGCGATGTCTCCGTTCTTGAATAGTTTTGCTACGAGCCATTCCACGTCATCTTCTACAAATCCATAAGGCGCTTTCATGAACCGATCCATAAGACTCTTCATAGAAGTCTTAGTGCGCATTGAAGAATTGGTAGCGATAAAACTTAACACATCATGGATCGCATGAGGATTTACTTCTTGACCGCCTTCTAATCCAAAGGATTGCTGATTGGATGATTTGAATAACGCTCGAATATTTGCCTCATTCATGGCAACATCGATGTAGGCCAACTTATGATAAACGGTAGAGACCAGCCGCCCCAACGCATCATTGATGCGGGAGGAAACCTCTTTCGCAGCGATCTGAGCCCGATCCCCGTTAACATAGATTGCGGCATTCTTCATGGATTCCTGCAGAAATAGCTTGGCGTTTCCGTTTCTCTCACGCATTTCAATGCGCTTGGCTTCTTTTATCTGCTCGAACTTTGCGAGCTTATTAGATGTTGTGAGCCTCAAGTATTTCTCGATCTTCAGAGCGCTTCTAAGCTCATTGAGGAATGCTGAATCATTCGGGAGAACTGCCAGAACTTCCTTACCCTGTCCGGAGATCAGGCGAAGTGTGGTTTCGTCATCTCCATATTCATAGCTGGGTGTCAGAATGCGAACACCAATGTCATTGTTCTGATTGGATTTATACGGACGATCATCTACGATCTGATTAAAAGCAAAATTATAGCGCCCATTATGTTCCGGATACCGGTATTTCTTGTCGTTAAAGATGTCTTCAAAAATGATTTCTGAAGCTTTGCTAATGACCTCTGCCATCTCAACATTCTGGTTTTCGATTTCTCGATTGATTTCCTGCTCTTCATCTGTCAGAAAAACATAGTTGTCGCCATTTTTCTGGACAAGCATCTGACGAACCAGGACTTTCAAAGCTTCTTCGGCACGCTTCTTTAGAGCAATACGGTCTGTGTCGATGTCTGAGATCATCAAGCTGGTAATGTTGTCGATGTTTGCGGCGATCTCTTTGACATACTTGATCATGAAAAGTGTCTTCAAGACGTTGACATTGAAGTTGTCTGCCTCATTGTCAGGATTGATATAGCTGTTGTCAGCCGCTCTGGAAATAACGCCTTTATGGCTATGATCGAGGAATTGATGGAGCGCATCATAAAAAACGTTGAAGGGGATCAAAGCACCGTGCTCACGCTCCATGAGTTTCATGGCGGATTCCTTGAATAGTGCGATCATGGAGCGTTCACCTTCGGACAGGTGCTTCCCTGACGCACCATGAGTACGGATGGAAGTCAGTACACTTGCCAACAGATTAAACTGATAGGGCACAAAGGGATAGACTAAAGCAAAGTCGTGTTCATTGGCATAGAGCTTTTTCTCAACGCCATCATTGAACACAATCAAGTTCTTGATTATGGTGGATTTCTGTTCGTAAAGCAGCCGCAAGGTCTGCTCTGCTGTTGTAGTCTTGTCCAGGATTCTTTTCTTGATGACTTCATCCACATTCGCAGACGACAAGGAGAGACGTGTGTCAAAACGTCCCTGGATCTTGGAGAAATCATTCCCTTTAGTTTTGGTGATAGAGTCAATGTCTTGCTGGCTGGTAACAATGATCCAAACCTTGCCGCGACAAGCTGTTCCCAGATCTTCAGTTACTGTCTGGAGGTTCAGCATAAGCTTGGAATCATCACCTATGTATTGGCCAATCTCATCCGCCAGGAAGACCAAATGATGATTACGGCCTTTGTGATCCAGATATTCTTTTACCATCTTGGCAAAGTTCTCGATGCTAATCTGATAGGGTTCAATGGCTTTTTCACACCAATTGCGGGCAGCCGATTCAGTCATGAAGCGCATGTCCTCTAACACGTTCACTATGGTATCCTGGATGAAATCAAACTTGTTTCTGGATTCGATCCAGGACTTCCCGAATTCATCTTCGAATTTCTCTTTAAACTCGTCGTAGCGACCTTGCTCAGTGAGCTGCCGTTCCAGATCTGCCAGAGCAGGAATCGATCCGCAGAAGCCCTGCATCTCATTGAAGACTTTGAGGAATACCGAGACAATGGCATCCTTAGTCTGTTTTCCGGCCATCTCGCTCTTGGAGTCAATATTAAAAAGAACCACATCCGTAGGCACACTCGCCGCCAACTTCATGTCAGCGAGGACCATGGGATCGATGATCTTCTTGTCATCTTTGAAATAGTCAATGGCTTTCTTGCCGTTGACTTCCTTGTTTTCAAGTAAGTAAGAAAGGATTTTCAAGAAGTGGGATTTACCGCTTCCAAAGAAGCCGGAGATCCAGACACCTATTTTGTCAGTGTGTCCGTTGATTCCCTTTTTGTAACTGGCGAAGAAATCCGTGAAGTGCTTTTGCAGCTCTCTGGTGACCACATACTCTTCCAGTTCTTGTTTGATATTTTCATCGTCTGCCTGACCAACCTTGATGACACCTTTAATATCACGGTCAATGGGCTTTGCAAACATATCTTTGATAAACATCTTCATCCCCCTAATTTACCAGCTTGAAAGCTCTATAATAGTTATCGTCTTTTATTGTTGAGAAAAGGACCAGTTCCTGGCCATCGTATTTCCCGGGATAAAACAGCACCACCGGCACACGATCCAGTGTCTGATGCAGGTTATTCAACACCTTATGTGACCGTAGGATCGGATAGCATTTACCGATTCCCACAAGAAACACCACCGCATCCTCGGGTGTATTTTCCTGGATGTGCTTAACGATAAGGCTATCCGCGTCATTGATCTTTAAGAGGTTACCAACGGACTTGATGATCCGCTCAAAACCTTTCTTTTGCTCAAATACAAAACACTGCTCCAAGAAGCCTTCTTTTAACAAGATATCGATGATGATGTCATATAGATCGAACACCACCAGCTCAAATCCATCGGTGCCTCGGGAGTTCTTGTTTTTCATATAGGCAACGCGTTCTCTGACAACGAGCTCTTTTTCTGCTGGATAATCGAAGACGTAATAACCGACCTCATTTCCCAGTCCTTTGTTTTGCCGGAAGCTTTCGCTTTTAATCAAGCGTTCGGCTAAATCCAAGCGTTCTTCCAAGCTAGCCATCATCTCACCCCCATCAAAGCACGGAGTGTCATTTCCATGCCACAGTCTTTGAGCTTTTGTTCCAATGAACGATCCAGAATTGGTTTCATAATTATCTTTGTTCCCCTGGATCTACTCAAAATACCTGAGTCCATTAACACGGTCTTATAACTGTTTCCTAGTGTTTTTAAAGTATAATCCGTCCACTTGGCAACTCGTTCATTCTGGATTTGTTTATCTTTGAAAAATATACTTATATCGCTGTCTGAGATATCATTGATCCCAATGATCAGCTTTTCACGGTAGACTTCATACATGAAATCAAAAAACAGCGAGTCGCTTTCCATGACCGCAACAAGAGCAATCAGCTTTTGATTTGTAACGTCACATTGCTCAAATAAACTATAAAATCCTACATCCAGGGCTTTAACCCGCGAGGACACAGTGTTAAAAATCTGGATGGCTCTGGCTTCAGTGGAAGCCGAGAATATATTTTCTTTTATATTTAAACTTTTGATTTCAGGTAAGGTTTTGCCTGAATTCATAAGGCTTATCGTTTTTTTGAATTCTGAAAACCAAAATAGCAGTTTCACCATTCCGGCACTATATTTCTTTCTTAGCATTCATGAGCCTCCTGACAATTAAATTTAAATGCAGTAATAGCCTACTTTTGGGTAGGCACAATTTCCATAATGTCTCCAAAATCACAATCAAGCACTCGACAGATCTTAACGAGCACTTCCATGGAAATATATTCGTTATTTGACAGTTTGGTGAGGGTGTTTGGACTTATTCCTGTGGCAATTCGAAGCTCCGTTTTTTTCATTCTTTTATCGATCAGAAGTTTAAAGAGTTTGCTGTAGCTGACATCCATAAATTCATACCTCGTTAATAAGGATTACAATACAATGCGCACTTATTTAATTATATCACGATGAATTCTCAAATGGCAGAAAAATATATAGATATTTGCGAAATCCTCTTCGAAAATCGTTTATTCTATACAGGATTACGATTATAGGTGTGAATATCTATTGACAAGGCATTAAAAAAGCCGATTAAATAATTTTCAGCGGCATTATAGCTTCCTCTTTGATATATGTTTATTTTCTCCCCACAAACCATCTCCCCAGGTTTGTTCCGCTCAATCACTGCTATTCCAGCTCTATAGCAATGCAATTTGTATACGATGTTAGCGAAATTTCATCTGAATAATATCTTTGTTTCCTTTGAAAATAATATCGGGATTTTTATCCTTATCCGATAGCAACATCGAAGCACCAATCACTTCTATCGAATACTCAAAGCCATTGTAAACAAAACTTAAAGAATCTGAGGTCAAAGCTAAATCAACCGATTTCGAATCATTTTCAAGCTTCATTACAAAGCCAAAATCACTTGTGGGAAAACTCCACTCTAATCCTTCCGGACTAAAGACGCATAACACCTGAGCTTGCTGCCCTAAACCCCATTTTACCAAAAGCCTGTCGTCTTTCTCTAAAACCTCTAT
>Ga0209316_100266_pt1 | contig 18847 bp, 10 predicted proteins | sample 3C3metaG_FD_184150 | JGI IMG/M metagenome (GOLD analysis project Ga0209316, IMG submission 184150) | Freshwater bacterial and archeal communities from Indian Creek, Illinois, USA - 3C3 metaG (SPAdes) (version 3) | ecosystem: Environmental > Aquatic > Freshwater > Unclassified | place: USA: Indian... | reverse complement strand
GAGGACTTAATGTCATGAAGGACATTCTACTAATAGAGCCAAATTACGCAAACAAATATCCGCCTTTGGGGTTGATGAAAATTTCAACCTTCCACAAACAGTTAGGCGACTGCGTAGTATTTGCAAAAGGAAAACTGCCGGATGAATTAGCAGAAAAAAGATGGGACAGGGTCTATGTTACGACGCTGTTTACTTTCGAATGGGAAAAAACCAAAAAGAGTATTGAGTATGCTCTCACAGTTGTTAAAGACCAGCATATGGTATTCGTTGGCGGTATTATGGCCACTCTTATGCCCGAACTGTTTATGGAGACTTTCCCGACAATTAAACTCATTGAAGGGTTGCTTAATCGTGACGGAACTCTTGGCTTGCGCGATGAAAAATGCATTGATCGCCTAACACCAGACTACGAAATTCTGGATGATATCGATTATAAATATCCAGCTACCGACGCTTACTTCCTCTACATGACACGCGGTTGCGGAATGAAGTGCCAGTTCTGTGCCGTGCAAACCCTTGAGCCTGAGTATGTGCCTTATCTCTCGATCCGCAAGCAGATTGCCGAGGTGGATAGACTTTTCGGAGCAAAACGCAACTTGCTCTTGATGGACAATAATGTGCTGCGCTCGAATAAGTTTGACCACATTGTTGACGAACTGATAGAACTGGGCTTTGGAAAAGGTTGCACCTACCCAAGCCCGCACACTGGGAAGCCCCTCCGACGCTACATTGACTTTAACCAAGGGTTGGATGCCAAACTGTTGAACGAGCATAAAGCGCAGCGGCTCGGTGAGTTGGCGATTAGCCTTGCCCGCATAGCGTTTGACCATATTGAGGACGAGAAGCAGTATAAAAGAGCGTTGGAACTCTGTGCCAAGAACGGCATTAAGTATTTATCGAACTACATCCTTTATAATGGCGAGGATTTTACGGGCAAGGGTCAGCGTTACTCCGCTGATACACCGCGGGATTTGTTCAACCGCATGAAGATTTCAATGGACTTCTGCGATGAACTAAACGCTAAATATGGAAACGACGGGAAGGTGCATATCTTCTCATTCCCGATGAAATATATACCTCTCAATGCTATAGATAGGTCTTTTGTCGGTACGCACTGGAATAAAAAATATCTTCGTGCCGTGCAGCGGATGTTGATTCCGACGCAGGGTAAAGGTGTATCCACCCGCTCGTTCTTTGAAGCGGACTTTGGCACGACTGAAGAGGAGTTTATAGAAAACCTCGCAATGCCAGAAGAGCTTCTTGGACTTCGCGGTCACTTCGTAGAGCGGAGCAATGAAATAAAAGAAGATAGAAAAAACCGCTATACCCAATGGGAAATCAATCACGCACGAATTAACGAGTGGAAACGGCTTTATCGCTCCTTGGGTGATGGTTACTCAAGCTATATCGAACTAATCAAGGACAACAACTTTTCGATGAATAACTACGAACGGGCAGCTACTCCGACGCTCCGCAAGATGTTCATTCACAACTTATCTTATCTGGCCATTTTGAGGAACATCGAAACACTGGGCACCGATGTATTCGCCTATATCAAGATAGAGTTTCCAGTGCTGTACACAGAACTATTGTGGTATGTGATTCGCTCGAAGCATACACAGTTCTCCTACCTCAAAGGAATGCTTGTACTGCAAGGGACTGTGTTCATCACCGATGTTATCCGTACATTCATTGAGGAGCCTTATCTGACCACAAATATCTTTGACGCTTTGTATAAGGCGCAAAAGGATTTGAAAAAGGTTGTGTTAGACACCCGTAGCCTTGATATCGCTTTGCGGTATAGGACGGCAAATGCCATATCAGATACTGAGTTAAAAAATATCATGCGGCTAGGGCTTGAATGTGACGAGAAGAAAATTGAAGCTCGCCTATATCAGAAATCAAAACAGCTAAGAGAAACCTTACGGGGTCAAAACGAAGATGAAATAGCGGGGGAAGTTATTCTCGAAAAAATCGAGGAAATCATTGCCCTACTACAGAAAATTTACCGAAAGGAGGTAAAGTAAAGTGGAAATCACGATAGGAAAATTCACACTCGAAACTCTTACTTCAGGGATGTACGAGCGGCCGAAAGACATATATCGCGAGTACATACAGAATGCCGTCGATTCCATTGATATTGCCGTGTCTGAAAAATTGGTGAAAGCGGATAAGGCTCGAATAGATCTTGAAATTGACAAATCGGAGCGTCGCATAAAGATATCCGACAATGGAACCGGCATAGGTGTAGATTATGCGACCAAATACCTATTGGACATCGGTCACTCCCCAAAGAGGTTCACAAATGCGCGAGGCTTCCGAGGAATCGGCCGTTTGGCGGGGTTGGCATATTGCAACACTTTAATCTTCGAGACATCTGCCGCCGGTGAGGACAAGCGGACAGTCATTGAATTTGATGCTCGGACCTTGTGTGAGCGAATGCTCAATGAAAATGTCGATATTGACCTACTCTCGCTTATCTCCGACGTGGTGACAGTTAAGGTTGAGCAAGAGGCGCGTACTAAGCACTATTTCAATGTCATAATGACTGGAGTAGAAGATACCGACGGGATATTAGATATGGACAAGGTTCAGGAATATCTCGAACAGGTTGCGCCAGTTGACTTTAATAAGTCTTTTGGCTGGGGAAAGATTATAAAATCAAAACTTAGAGTTTTTGGCTTTGCGCCAACCAGCTACAGGATATTCGTGGGAGACGGGATGACGCACGCTCCTGTTGTGAAGGCATACCGCGATACCGTAATCTCCGATCGGCTCCGGAAACTTGAAGATAACATTTCTGAAGTTGAAACTAAAGTGTTTACGTACGACGGAGAAACCGTTGCCTTCCTTTGGTATGCGAAGACGAGTTTTTATGGAACCCTACAGGATGAAGCAATCAAAGGAATCAGGGTGCGGAAAGGTAACATTTTGATTGGCGATAAAACTACCTTGAATCATGTTTTCAAGGACGAGCGCTTTAATGGGTGGCTGCTTGGTGAACTTCATATCTTATCAGACCGATTGATACCTAATGCGCGTCGGGACGAGATGGAAAAGAATGCGGCTTATGCTGCTATGATTGATGATTTGCGGACTTGGGCTGACGGAATTTCATATGAGATAAGAAAAATCTCTAACCAGCGGAGTTCGGACAAGAAGGCGCAGAGGATTATTGAGTTTGCAAATAACGAAATTGCGGCAGACATTGAAGTAACCACGACCGTTGTCGTACCAGAAGTGACCTTGATAGCAAAAGCCGAAACCGAGCAAGTGAACCACACTGAGTTAGTGGCGGCTCTTGATATTTTGATTGGCGCACAACAGCCAAGCACCAAGTACAAGGCTTTGAACCTGCAGACGAATATTACTGTTGAGCAGAAGAAGGTCTTGGTGCGGGTCTTCGATATTCTCTGCAGAGATGAAGAGCAGCAATCAAACGTTCTCATCACGAAAATCATCAGGGAATTCGCACCAAGGACCTCTGCAGCTATCGCACGGTAGAATTATTAAATATAACGGAGGGCACGGGTTATGGCAGATAACATCATAGATGGGAAACTGATGAAGTCGATTATTGGCTCTTGAGTGCGGTAGAACTGACGCCGACAGCATCCGGCAATGCTATTACATGGTAGCTAAAGCCGAAAATCACCCACGGCCCCTTGTACTGTCATTATTGCCGCCTGTGATTACCTATATTCCCAACTTGACTGTTTACGATAGTCTGATCGGGACTGGGGGTAATTCCTTATGAACGAGTCAATCGAAAAAAACATGAGAACTCTTAAATTGAGTGGCTTGGCAAAGGACTGGCGGACGGTTGAATACCGGTATGGCACAGAGCAGTATGTTCGGGATTTAATGGAGCTGGAACTCCGGGAACGCGAGGCCAACCGCATCAAGCTGTCCATTCTAAATAGAATTTCCAAATCATCGGTTGAAATGTTGGCTACGATTTCTTTTATCATTTCCGCAGCACCGTTTGCAGTATAGGTATTGCCACTTCTTACAAAGCCAGTGATGTATGCCTTTAGTTCATCACAGAAAGCGAACTGAATATTGTAGTATCGATTGCCTAGCTGTTTTGGATTGTATCCTTTGGTTGCACCTTCTTGATGACCTTCTGCGTTGATGACACTGCTGTGGTTGATGAATGGTTGCTATCTGGTAAAGCTGCCGAAAAAGAAGAGACGGATTTAACGAAACTAAATGGAGGACTTGAAGATGGAGATTGAAATCGGCAAATTTACTCTCGAATCACTAACAACTGGTATGTACAGCGAGCCAGAGTCGTGCTACCGAGAGTATATTCAGAATGCGGTCGATTCACTTGATACTGCGCTTGCAGAAGGTTTAATGCAGGCGGAGGACTTCCGTATTGAGATTATCGTTGATGGCTCAAGGCAGGAACTCAGTATCCGAGACAATGGGACAGGTATTAAGAAAGATTTGGTTCGGAAGACACTGCTCGATATCGGCAATTCAACCAAGCTTCATACGACTAATCGCGGTTTCCGCGGTATCGGTCGTCTTGGCGGTCTTTCGTATTGCAAAAAACTCAGTTTCTGTACCACAGCGTTAGGTGAAAACGAAAAGACGCTCATTACTTTTGATTGTGAGAAGCTGAAATGCCTTTTAGTACCGGGGCAAAGCACGGAACACAATCTTCAGAGTGTCATTGAAGTCGTCACCGATGTTAAGGTTATGCAGGAACAATCCTCGGCACACTACTTCATTGTTAAGATGGAGGATGTAGATGACATTTCCTCTCTTTTGGATTTGGAAACGGTTAGAGATTATATCTCACAGGTTGCCCCTATACCTTTCAGAGATAGGTTCTACTGGGGTCGAGAAATAAAGAAAGTGTTGGCTGAGAACGGAATAACAGTTACAGAATACCCTGTGTTCATCGGCAAGTCATTCGAGTCACTTTCTCAGGTGTACAAACCTTATAAGGTGACCTTTGAGGCAAACTCACGAGCGGGTGTATCAAAAGATGAAATACTCAGCTTATCATTCTTTCGCATAAACGATGGCAACCAACAGAGCATAGCCTATGGTTGGTATGCCAACACGGATTTTTCAGGCACTCTTGTAGATGAGCGCATTTCTGGTATCAGAGTACGACAAGGCAATATTCTCATTGGTGACGAGCGGACGCTCGCCCCGTACTACAAAGAAAGTCGTTTTAACGGTTGGGCGGTTGGCGAGGTATATGTTATTTCTCCCAACCTGATACCGAACGCACGGCGCGATGATTTTGAAAAAAATACCACCTTCATGGAGTTTACAATTGGCTTGCGCGACACTATTGGTACGGAGATAACTGATAAAATTCGTGCGGCATCTAAGGTTAGAAATAACCCGATGCAGAAGACTCTGAAAAAGGTCGAGCGTGATGTTGCTAAAGTAGAAGAAGTCTTGAAAACCGGTTTCCATTCGTCCACTGAAAAAGAACAGGTTGCAACAGACATTGTTGCTACGCGCAGAGATTTATATGCAATTCCAAAGAATGCACCGGCAGAGGTGGTTGAACAAAAATCTGCTCTTATGGAAAGGCTTACATCTCTTGTAGGTGAAGTGGACGAGTCTACAAATTTCAGAGTGAAGAATGGTGTTCCGTCCAACTTCTCAAAGGCTGAAAAAAAAGTCATGCAGGCTATGATGGAGGTCTTGTCGCGCAATTTCGAACGGACAACAGTTGATAGCCTTTATTTTGAATTTTTGGAAGAACTTAAATCGGGAGGTAAAAAATGATGCAAGTCTTTCCCGAGAAAAGCGAGCAGTTAGAACTATCGGTTGATGAGAAGTCATTCCTGCGGACAGTCGAGCGGGCTTTCTCTGACGAGGAAATGGCTTATTTCGTGTTACATATTAATCCTCGAAGGAAAGATGCCGGAGACGGCAAGCAACCGGAACTGTTCAACCTACTGCTCGTGGAAAAAGGGATACTCTTATTTAGGTTTATAGATGTACAAAATGAGACGGTCGCGCAAATGACTTTAAAGGCACTTGGCAATCCCATCGTATACCAAACGTTAATTAGTGATATTGTCAAACGCCTTGAAGAGAGTCGCTATCTTACCGATGAAAGTGGTAAGTTGCGTTTTGCGCTGAATGTATGCTTCGTGCTACCGAGATTTGAAGCGGCACAGATTTGTAACACATTTAACGATGATGAAAAAGAATTTTGCCATGACCATGTCCTTTTTGACGATACTATCAAACAGATAAGAAAAAGTGGAGCCGAGAACATTAAGAATTATCTTGGTGTTGGTGACACACTTCAAGAAGACTTGGTAAACAATGTGTTCCAACGACTTTGCCCTGAAATAACAATACCTCGAAAGTACATTTTAGATGAGAATGGTATTGTCGCAGGGATGGACGGAGAGATGGACACATCCGATAGAGCCGTCCAATCTTATAGGCTGGATAGTAAGCAGATTGATATTATCAACAAGATTGCAAAGGGAAATCAACTTATCCTTGCTTGTGCAGGCAGCGGTAAAAGCGTTTTGCTTATTTCAAAGTGCTTCAAATTGGCGAGTCTTAATCCAAGCGAGGAGTTTCTTATTACCTGCTACAACAGAAACCTGAACAATTACTACCAGTGGGCTATAGCACAAGCGGGGTTCTCAGATCGAAATGTCCGTTGCTCTACATTTTTTGGTTTATGCAGAACATTGTTAGAAAGCAATGGTCTGCCCGTGCCGTCTTCATACAGAGCAAACGGAGATGTCTTCGATAGAATATTTGAAGCCGCCAATAATGCTTTAGCACAAGGTAGAATCAAAGAACGCTTTTGCGGTATTTTCATTGACGAAGTGCAGATATTTCTACCAGAATGGTATAGGTTCTGTTTTAATTTGCTCAAGAGCAAGAATGCGGATGACCATTTTTTTGTAATCGCAGGGGACAAGTCACAAGACATCAAGAACAATATTAGACATGGAAAAGCACCATGGCAGGGTGGCGGCAAAGCCTACCCAGAATATAGAGGTAAAACGCTTCCGATTGAAACGAACTATCGAAATTCAAAACCGATAAACGATGCGATTGACCATTATGTAGAAGCCGCAAAACGCCTCGGCCAATGTTTGGGCGTTGACCTTACCTCTGATCCTGAATTGTTCTTGCGTGGCACCGCTTACAGGCATGGGAGTGCGCCGTCTCTGATTGAGCTCTTAGACCTAAGCAACCAAGGCGAAGCAAAAGCTATTGGAGATGCAATCAAGCATCTCATTGAAGACAAAGGTCTCAGCGAGGTCGATGTTGCCATAGTCCTTTTCAACGAGAACGCAAAATATATCACAAAGGGATGGCAGACGCACTATTACAAACTTTGGCCATATATACGCCAATATTTCGATGCTAATGGGTGGGAACCACCAGCTTTTCTGAAACAAGGACAATCAGAAGGAGTAACTTACGGTTCGCGTCGCGGGGTAACAGCCGTAACTATTGAAGGGTCTCTCGGACTTGATTTTCGAGCAGTAGTCTTGGCTGGTTTGCGTCCGCTTGGAACGCATGAAAAAGTTCGTGTTCTAAGTGAGTTTGCTTCTGCAACAGCAGAGCAATTACCCGATAAACTTGAAGCGTTTAAGAAGAATATTAACTTTATTTATACAGCTTGCACTCGTGCGAAAGATGAACTAACGATTATCCTATCAGCCCCACGCGGGGAGTCCATCTATATGGATTTGCTTAGAGATTCAATGGGAGGTGCGGAAATACAGTGACTACATACGACGATAAAACAAAAGGAGCAATAGCGGCCGGCAGACGATTTATCTTGCCTTTGTTCAATTCGTGCGACGAAGCAACATTCAAAGCCAGTTACATTGTAGCTTCAGATATTAAATGCGGCGGAAAAATAACAGCCCTCTTTGACTTGATAGTTTTGGGAACCATTGAAGCCTCCGAAGTGGATGTCAAGGGCAGGTTTGTATGTCTTGGTAAGTGTGATGTAAGCGGCACGATTCTTGTTCAGAACGAAATCTGGGCAAATGATGTCCGTGCAAAAAGCATTGAAACGAACGATAGGATTTTCGCTCAGGAAATCGATGCAGAGACTATTACCGCTGAAGGAAGCATTGTTGTTGGCAAAATACTTGCCGTTGAAAAGATTGCCAAAAGCGAAAAAACCATCCTGTGCGGCGAGACGGCTTATGGCGCAGGCAAAGTTGCCGCAAATACAATTATTACCGGTGAACCGCTTGACTTGGACGATGGAGAAGAGGCGGTCATATCGCCCAGCATATATACACCAAGTGTCACGCATATGCAATATGTTGCTTATTCCGATACATCTGAGCCAACAGACTTGATTGCATATGGCGAAAAGGAATATGCACCGCTCGGAAATTTCAGAGGGTACTTGGATTATCTGATTTCAGTCACTTGCGATGACGAAAGTAAGGACATATATTCACACTGGAGAAGCGTATTAGAAGAAGCTGAAAGGGTCTGCCAAGGCGGAATCGGTGCTTATACGAATATCGCCTTGTTGATATGGCTGACTGAAATAACAATGTCATCATTTTTCAAGAACTGGGACAAGATAACCGACCTATTCGATGCCTTTGAAAAACACTTCAAGCACTTGGTGGAAGGTTCAGGTGATTCTATAACTTGCTCAATTGAAAATTATAGCGATTGGTTAGAAGCCTTATCGATTTTAAGCAGATTAGGGGCTTTGATCGATAGTAATGTGTCTCACACAGCCTTCGAGATGGTTATGTCCAATCTTGGGTTAAAAGTAAAGTTCGTTTCCGACAGGCTTGATGAAAAGGGGTGGAAGATAAATGGCTAATAATAGAGAAGTTTTGGCAAGTAACATCATTGACAGATTCGTCGCTGCGGTATCTGGGACGGACAAAGATCAGTGGCTATTCAATAGCCCTGAAGATCGAATCTATGTCGGTAAACTGTCGCCGCAAAGCGCAGAGGACAGCTTTTCGTCGAGCGTCCTGATTAAGCAAATCAGCGTTGACTTTCGAATCCCCAAAAAGGACATAGACACTGCTGTTTTGCAGATTTATCCGCAGGGCAATTTCTTCTTTAGAGTGTTGCCGACTCTCGACCAACAGCAGGAATTCTTCAGGAAGAACTTTATATCCACATTCACCGAATCCCAGTTTGCAGAATTTCCTGCACTTGCTGATGCGTTCAGCACCGGCAAACTAACCTCAGAGATGCAAGCCCACAAGGTTCAGCTTTTGCCAGTTTACGAGAAGATTGCCATCGACAGGGATAAAGCCTTCATCGAAGTGAAAATTGCGGACATCTACAACCCAAAGTTTGATTGCGGAAGTGTGCCGACAGATTCTCCGTTTTATGAAGAGATTAAGCAACAGGTGGAGGCTCTTTGCGCTGAGGCGAAAGCCCGCCCAAACATTATGCCATGTCAGTTCAGAGACAAACTCAAAATTGACGACTTGCTAACGGACGAAGCTTGGCAGGCGTATATCAAGAAGCAACGAACTCGTGAGGAATTTGATATGTTCCTCCGCTTCGACTACTCTCTTAGCGTTGACTTGAAAGGTAGCGGCGACCACCTCAATGTGACTGTTGCTCTCAGCAATGAGACACCTTGGGGAGACGAAAGTGCGGTCTCTGGGCAGTCTGCCGCAAAAACAGATAAATATCGAATAGGTACCCTATTCAATTCGGGCATCAAAGTTAAATGCTTTGACGCGGAATTTGTCCCGATTGAACTGGACTATTTCGCTGATGACTACAAGTATGACAGCTTCGTTTACGCATTGGGGAACAACTGCAATGTGTTATACGATAAGGACAACATCGAGATACAGACAACCCATGTGCCGTACTTCATTCAGCACCGCTTAAAGACTAATGATAAAATGGCAATAAAGTTTGAAGACCTGATTACTGATCCTGTCAAGACACTCAAAAACATTCATACGGAGATGCAGAAAGAACTGGTACGTTGGGAAGCTGACTTTAACGGTCGACACAGTTCTCTCACGGCGAATGGTGTGCGGCAGTTCAATAACGAGATTGGCGCATTTAAGTTGGAAATGACGAGATTTGCTACTGGTATTGAATTGCTCAGCAAACACAATATGCTCGGCGATGCCTTCCGCTATATGAACCAAGCCTTCAGAGATTCCGCCAAAAGCAAGGGTTATGACAGCTGGCGTCTGTTTCAAGTTGTCTTTATCGTTTCGTTGATTCTCGATGTCGTGGCACACGAGCAAGACTTAATGCTCGATGACGACATCAAAAGTAAAGCCAAAACGGATGATGTTGATATCCTCTATTTCCCGACTGGTGGAGGTAAAACAGAGGCGTTCTTAGGCATTCTCGTTTTCAATCTATTCTTTGACCGTTTACGTGGCAAGAACTATGGTGTTACTGCGATGTTGAAGTACCCACTCCGTTTGCTGTCTGTACAACAGGTTCAGCGCGTTGCCAACATCCTTGCTGCTGCCGAGGTAATCCGCCAAGTAAAGGGAATCGGCGGTAGCTCATTTAGCCTTGGATATTATGTTGGTGATGGCAATACGCCAAATAACATCGATAAAGACCTTCAAAGGAGGCTACTTGAATTTTCTCCGGATGAGTTAGACGGGAAATACCGCCTGGTCGATGTTTGCCCGTTCTGTGGGCAGGAGAACGTTCATGTGGTTTATGATGCCGATGCCAATTCGCTGAAGCACATTTGCAACAATTTTGAGTGTGCTTCGCAGGGCGTTATTCCGCTTTATATGGTAGATAACGATATATACAGATACTTGCCGTCTGTAATCATTTCTACCGTAGATAAGATGACGGCGCTTGGATTCAACTCGAACTTTCACAACTTTCTTTTTGGAGCAGAGTTCGAATGCCCTAAGCACGGGTTTACTTCAAAGACAAAATGTCTGGTCTACGGTTGCCAATGCGACCCCGCTGATTTCAAAAAAATATCGATGAAAGACCCAGCACCAACTCTAATGATACAGGACGAGTTGCACCTCATACGGGAGTCGTTAGGTGCTTATGACGCACATTACGAAACCTTGATTGAATATTTCATCAAGAATCTGTCGAGATGCAATCGAGGTATAAAGGTAATCGGGGCAACCGCTACAATTTCTTCTTACGCTGAACAAGCCAAGCATTTATATTGGAAAGGTGCAATTCGCTTCCCGGCCGCTTCTCCATACCTTGACCATAACTTCTACTCGTTCATTGACAAGAATGAAATTGGCAGAATCATTGTCGGATATGCGCCGTTCGGTAAGGCAATCGTGAACAGCGTTGCTTACTCGCTGCAATATCTGAAACGAGTGGTCTGTAATCTTTATACCAATCCACAAGAAGTCCTTGCTTTTGACGGCATTGATATAGCCGGAACAGAAGAGGAGCAGATAACTGAGGTTAAGCGTTTATTTGAGGAATACTGGATAATCCTTGAGTATAACAATGTCAAGCTCGAAAGTAACCGGGTGCTTCAGGCATTGGAAGACCCTATCAATACCGAACTCATTGATGAAGGTGTTGAGCCCCTAACTGCCAAGAAGATGACAGGTGATGATACATTCCAAGAGGTCAGGGCTACACTTTCATCCATTGAACACGCCGAGAGTATGATTGACGGTATCGACTTCAATATGATTGCCGCCACCAGTATGATTTCTCACGGCGTGGACGCCGACAGGTTCAACCTGATGCTTTTCTATGGTATACCTGGCAATACGGCTGAATACATTCAGGCTTACTCGCGTGTCGGCAGAAAGCATACTGGTGTGGTCATCGACATTATGCGCCCCTCACGGGAGAAAGACCAGAGCTACCTAAAGAATTTCATTAAGTTCCATGAGTACAAAGACATCCTTGTAGACTCGGTTTCAATTAACCGCTGGGCGACGAAAGCGGTGGAGCACACTTTGCCTGGCGTTATTTCAAGTCTGATTCTCAACCATTACCTATATCTGCTGAAATACGAAACGGGTATGAGTGATGTCAGCAAGTATTCGAACTTAAAGGGGGCATTGCTCGCAGACAAGATTACAGCGGCAGAATTAAAGAAACACGCCTACGGCGTTTACAAATGTTCCGATGATGATAGCGCAGTCGGGAAGCTCTATCGGCAGACAATTGACAGATTGATTGACCAGTTGGTTGATGATTTGAAAAACGGCTCCTTTGACGGGAACGCTTACATTACCGAAGTCTTCAATCATTGCTATTTCAAAGTTATGTTGAGCCTTCGTGACACCGACAAACAACTCATCGTTGAGATGAGATAGGAGGGAAATGAGATGCCATCTAACAAGAATACAATGAGCCGTGGGGTTCGCCAAGCCTTGTATAAGTATTTACCCGGTAGTTGGGTGGACTTTACCCAAAGCGGCGGAGGTGTCACCTATGCCGTTCACGTTGACCGCTGGAACAGCGTTCATCTGACAGGCATCAATAATAAGCGGTTACTCCGCATAGTGAATCAGCGTGTAAGTGAGTTCAAAAGCGGGAGTCCAGACGGAGCTGCGTCCGTTGTTAACTTTTCGTCGGTCATCAACGAGGAAAACTACTATGTACTGACCCCAAAGATCAGCGAACAAGAACGAGCCATAGTTACATCGGTTAAGCCGTGGGTATTTGTCTGCAACTCTTGTGGGCGAGTGCGGCAATATTATAGCTACGATGAATTCAAACGCCGCGAATATGAACCGTGTGACGTGTGTGGAAAGCATATGACCCAGCTAAGGATGATTCGCTTTTGCAAGTGCGGATATGCAGACGGAATCTTCGTGCCTAAATGCCACAACAAGGAACACGGTACAAAATATATGACCCGCCGCGGGAGCGGTATTGATTTCGTTTGTAAAAAGTGTGGACAAAAGGCTAACCTGCCGTTCTATTGCCCTGACTGCAAGTCAAAACTTGATATCAAACCAGCGCTTGATTCATCGCACTATTTTCCTTTCACCCTTTCCCTTATCGACCTTCTCGATAAGCGGAAAGATGTGTTCTTGAATAATGAAGAAGAAAGCCGTGGCGAAAAAGTAGTTATTGGTCAATATTTAGGTTTGATACCTCAAGAGGAATACACCGTAATCATTGCCAAGGGGAATGTCACCCAAGAAGACGAGTTCGAAACAGCCCTGCAAAAAGAAGCAGAAAATCTGCGGCTTGGCGGCTTGGATGAAGCCACAATTGTTCTGGTGTTGGATGCCAAGCGACGGTCAAACCCAAGTGGAAAGATTTTTGAAGCCATCGAGAGGGTCGGGCAAGGTCTTTCGGTCGTTAGTACTGATGACATTAAACCTATTGCCGAGGAGATTCTTGAATACGACGAACTTGTTAACGCCAAGGTCGTCCTATCTCTTGAGGCTGCCGAAAGAGATGCTGAAATTGTCAATGATGGCATCAAGCCTGATTATGTTAGCGTTTCCAAGACGTTGGGATTTTCCAATGTGCAAATCTGCTCTGGCGTTCCCATCGTCTTTGCGGCTTATGGCTATACCCGTAAAGAACGCGAATGTCAGAAAGGAGTTAAGCTACACGGTTTTCCGCAGGAGATGGAAAAGAAGAATATATACGCAACCCGACTTGAAACTGAAGGTGTATTATTCGAACTTGACCGCCGCAGAGTTCTGAACTGGTTGTTGGAAAACAAATTGATTCAGAATGAAGACTTACCGCAGGATATGAGCGACTACGGCATCAAGATGTGGTTCTTAGACAGAGTTCGTCTTGACCGCATTACTCCGTTTACACCAATCGATGAAATCGATACCTATGGGTTAATCACGAAAAGGGTTTATACCCTAATACACAGTATCTCCCACGCCTTGATAAATGAGGCATCGGAGATATGCGGCTTGGACAAGAGTTCGCTATCAGAATACATCTTGCCTAATATCCCTGCCGTGTTCGTATACTGCTCGAACTCGCAAGGGTTCAATATGGGAGCGTTGTACAGCGCATTCCAGTCGCATTTTGACCGATGGCTGAAGCACGCAAAGGAACGCTCAAAGAAGTGTATCTTTGACCCAATCTGCATCGATAAAGAAAAGGCTTGTGCTGGATGTCTGTTCTTAAACGAGGTTTCGTGTCAGCACTTTAACAAAGATTTAGACCGAGGCTTTCTCTGCGGATATTTCGATAAGCAGAAGCAAGAGAAGCTGACTGGTTTCTGGGAGGACTGATTATGGCTATCATGCACCCCGCTCAAATACCCGAAGTTTACCACGCCTACTCTGAGGTGAAATTTTTCAACGCCTGCAAAGAACAGTTGTCAGATAAGTACCACGTTTTCTATTCGGTCAGGTGGTACTCAACGAACAACGGAGTCAGAGAGGACAGCGAGTGCGACTTCCTGATTTTTAACCCTGATTATGGGTTTCTTTGCGTTGAAATAAAAGGCGGCATTGCTATGAGGGTTGAGGACGGTGTATGGTATCTGGTTGACCACGATGGCGAACGCAAGCTGAAGCGTTCCCCGTATGACCAAGCCGAACAGAGTATGCGCTTCTTTAAGAAGTATTACGAGGATGAGGTCGAGGCACAGTTTTCAGGTGTCTATGGGTGCGCAGTGGCATACCCTAACTACTCAATCAACTCGCCTATTTCTGTCGGCTCACCAATGGAAACAACCATTGACCTTTCGGCAATGAATGACCTGCAAAAACGCGTGACGGAGATTTTCCGTTTCTTTCGGAATCAACGACGTGGTGCGACATCATTTTTGTCTCCGGATGCCCAAAAGAAGTTTATTAGCGTGGTCAACAAGCGCATTGCCCTGTCTATTTCAGCGGGTGCGCTGATTCAGGATAAAGAGCGTGAACTGCTCGAAATCAACCGTACTCAGGACACGGTTATTGACTTGTTGGCACACTATCCCAAAGCATTTATTGTCGGCGGTGCCGGAACGGGTAAAACGTGGATTGGAATCAAAAAAATCATCCGCTGCGTGCAAGGTGGTGGTAGAGCATTATATCTTTGCTACAACAAAGCATTAGCTGAAAATGTGGCAGCAATTATCGACGATAGCCGTGCCGACTCCCACAACATTGACTCTTTTGCGTATTCAATTCTCAGGGATAAAGCCGCAACCGCACCTGAGCAGAATGGGTGCAAGGAATACAGCAACCTCATCGGCGACTTACCGAACCTGCAAAGATATGACTTGCTGGTTGTTGACGAGGGACAAGACTTTACCGAGGATTGGGCTTTTTGCGCCAACTTAATGGTAAAAGATAACGGTTCTCTCTATGTGTTTTACGATGAGAGTCAAAACATATTCAAACGGAATTTTGGTGAAAAGTTCTTTATTGACGAACCACCATTTGTGCTCCGCTATAACATCAGGAACACGGCGAACATCTACCGGCATGCCCAAGAGCAGACAAACTTAGGACTGGATACTATCGCCAATCAGATTGAGGGCGTTGAACCTGATTGTCGAAAGTTCACCCGGAAGGCACAAGCCGTGGCATTCATTGATTCTGTTATCAACAAGTTGGTTAATAGAGAGGGCGTTGCTCCTCAGAAGATAGTTATATTGAGCAATCGAAAGAAGGAAAACTCTATCCTGAGTGAAACCGTCATTGTCGGCGGGCATAACCTCAGTAGTGAGCGTGTTTTGCCTGACACAGATTCAATAGCTTACAGAACGATACAGGGATTCAAAGGACTTGAATCGGATGTCGTTATATATATAAACCATACATACAAGAACGAGCCGAAAACCGATAGCATACGTGCAACCCTCTACACGGCACAAACGCGGGCGAGATTTTATCTGTATGTATTGGATTTCGAAGAAACTGGGAGGACTTAATGTCATGAAGGACATTCTACCAAAGTGGGCTTCGCCCACAACCCAATAATATAAAAGCGACCGAAATATAGACAACAGCGTTGCCAAGAACTTATAATTGTTTTGTAAACCGCAATCAATAAGGAGGCAACGCATGGATACATTATTTCACAAATTTGCTGGAATCGTCAATGGGGTAATCAAGGGATTTGACAGGATTGTTTTCAAAGGGCATATTCGTCCTATACTATTTGCAGCGGGAATGCAGATATTGTTACGAACTCAGGGAGTTCTCAATAAAGATTATAAAGATTGGGTGACGACACAGTCCAAAAGAATTATTGAGTCAGCCACTGAGTATTCAAGAAATCATTGTGGACATGACATTCAATACATATCATCCTGTAACGAAAGAAAGGAAGAGATTGCCCGTGCACAACAACAAAAGCTGGGGATAAAAAATGGTTTAATTGGAGTGTGGTCATGCGTTGAATCCTGTACCACTTTCCGTTCAGCATATGATCCATCGGCAGGGTATCCACAATTGAGGCAAGAAAACTCACGATGCAAACATCTGTATTTTTATTTTGACCATGCTGAATATGGTTTTATGAGTATACGTCTTCAAACATGGGCACCATACAATATTCAGATTGCGATAAACGGACGGGAGTGGTTACGCCGACTCCTTGACAAAGAAGGCTGCAAGTACATTTCAAGCGGAAACAAGTTTTTGCACATTGATGATTATGCTCTTGCTCAGAGATTACTTGACAGTCAACTTGATACTCGATGGGAAGAGATGCTTTCCGGGTTTGTATCTGTTGTTTTTCCAACCATGTCACAGATTCTGGGTGAAGAAATGACTTACTATTGGACAATTTGGCAAAGCGAATGGGCAAAAGACTATATTTTTGAAAGTCCAAAGGTGTTGGCTCCATATATGAATGACTTTTTAAGACATGCATTTATTACAGGAACAAGTGATCGCGTACTAAGATATATGGGTCGTCCTGTTACTGTGAATGGACAGCCGCATCCATTGTCAAAACCGGAGCTTTTTACCCGAATCAATTTATGGAACGATGGAGTTAGAATCAGACATTGGCTGGATAACAATAGTGTCAAATTATACAATGAACAAAACGTTCTGCGTTTTGAAATGACAATGAACGCACCGGAAAAGTACCGTGTTTACAGGCATACACAAGGAAGCGATGATTCTGAAGCTAAAAAGCTTTTACCCATGAGAAAAGGTATTGCTGACATAAACGTGCGTGCAAAAGTTTCCGATGATAGAGTGAATAGCTTTACGGAACACATTGCCACCGTTGAAGATAAAACTCCCGTTTCTGAATTGATTTCTGAAGTATCTAAGTCGATTAAATCAAGCGGGAAAAAGATTCGAGGTCTTGATGTCACAGGAAAGGACTGTGAACTTCTTAAAGCTATATCAGATCCAATGTTTAATGCGAGTTACATTACCAACAAAGCTTTACAGAGTAAACTACAGCATTTACAGTGGGCAAATGGTATGACTGGTAAATCTTTATCTTCCAGAATCAGCCGCCATCTAAAACTTCTCCGAGAACACGGATTGATAAAGAAATTACCAAGCCAGCGCAAATATGCTCTGACTGAAAAAGGACGCAAACTTACCTCTGCTTTGAATGCTGCCTTATCTGCGTCTACAAGCGAGTTATTGAAGCTGTCAGCATGATAACTTGTTTTTTGTTGCAGTTTTTAGGGTTTAAGGTACTAATATTATGTTTGTTGCCCTGAAAACCGGGTAAATTATATTAACATCAATAAAACCTGCACACGTCATAAGCAAGCATATATTCTTTCTCCCATACTACTCTTCCGGTTTGAACAATACTTTTGTAAAAACTTCAGTTCTGTTATATACCATTTTAAATGCTGTCTGACACTCCTCAAGCCTGTATCTGTGCGAAATAAGAGGATTAAGCTTTAATCTTGCGTTTTTCATAAATGCCAGGGATGTCTCCCATTCGCTCACCGGCAGCGGCGAAATCGAAGAATTCCATGCTCCTCTTAAAATGAGCTCTCCTCTTAGTATTTTTGAAAGCTCTGCGTTTGGAATAAGAAGGTCATCGTACGAGATTCCACAATAAACCACGGTTCCGAGCTTTCTTACCGCCTGAATCGCCTGTACTTGAGTAATTTTATTCCCGACGATCTCTATTGCCGCATCCGCACCTCTGCCGTTCGTGATTTCCTTCACAACATCGCTGACACTTACTTTTTTTGCGTTAATACAATGGTCAGCTCCCAAACGCTCGGCGAGCTTTAACTTCTCATCGAATACGTCAACTACGATAACACTGCTGCATCCCTTGATTTTTAGCCACTGCATAGCAAGATAGCCGATTGCTCCTAATCCGAACACCACCGCAGTCTGCCCCGCTTCGATATCTGTTTTTCTTACGGCGCGAAATGCTATGGCGGCAGGATCGGTCATAGATCCCATCTCATAATCAACACCCATCGGCAGTTTCAAGCAGTTGCCCGCCGATACCTTGATAAACTCCGCCATCGCCCCGTCAATTCTTGAACCGTAATAGTCATAACCGTCGCATACAACATGCTCGCCCACTTTGCAGAATTTGCACTTTCCGCAGGCTATAAGCGGCATTACTGTAACTCTGTCACCGACTTCAACATTACTCACTCCCGAGCCTGTTCCGACAACCTGCCCCGCGAATTCATGCCCTACGGTTATAGGATATTTATATGCGCCTTTCTCCATGACGCGCAGTATATCAGAGCCGCAAATACCGCAGGATTTAACTTTAACTATAACATCGTCGTCTTTTATAATTTTAGGGACATCCGTTTCCACACACCTTACGTCCCCCGGCGCAAAAAGCCTTACAGCGCGCATTTTCCCAGTCATACCCATTCCTCCGTCCGAAATTCGTTAGTGTAAAGTAAATCACACTATATTTATATTAAAATATGCTATATATCAAGGGATCCATGGTTTTTAAATATAAAAAACAATGACCCCCTCTTTTCTGGTATAATTGAGTTCGCCAAAAGCCA
>Ga0209316_100263_pt1 | contig 18928 bp, 17 predicted proteins | sample 3C3metaG_FD_184150 | JGI IMG/M metagenome (GOLD analysis project Ga0209316, IMG submission 184150) | Freshwater bacterial and archeal communities from Indian Creek, Illinois, USA - 3C3 metaG (SPAdes) (version 3) | ecosystem: Environmental > Aquatic > Freshwater > Unclassified | place: USA: Indian... | reverse complement strand
AACGGTAGCGCAGTGAATACCAGACTCTTTATAAAAATTACACTGGAGTAACATTTTCGAAAGGTTGATTTGGCCGAAGAATCGATCAATACGAGATTGAATCTTCTGTTCATTGGGTGTCATTTCTGATATAATATTAGTCATAGGAAACCTCCAAACGGCTGGTATTATTGGGATTTGGACACTTCAATTATACCATACCGAGGGGGTTTTCTGTAGTTTTAATGTCAATTACTATATGGGTTTTTTAAGGTTTAGGTTTGATTTTGAGGTGGGAAAGTTGAGTAATTCATTATAAAACAGGCTTTCTGCTTTGTCAAACTGAAAAATGGCGCCGCTTCTGCTCAGCGTTTTTTCTAACTTGTTCAATTTCCAAAGTTGTAATGGCGCGCTCAAAACTTCGGAACCCGGAAATTTTAAAGCCATGCTTGTCTGCCAAACGACTAATCTCATCAATTTGCGCCACAGACAAATCCCGCCCCAGTGTAAATGACTCATATTTTCCTTCCAAAGAAAGAATCATCGTTTCTGCCATACAAGCGTACGAGGTACGCGGGGGAAAGCCGAAACTAAAACCGAAATCTACCTGCCCGGGCACATCTACCACACCGCCCTCGATCACCAAAACATCATTGCGCAATTCTGCACAGCGCTTTGAAACATCACGAGGTCTAGCCACATCGCAGACCAATGCCCCCGGCTTTAAGTCCAGCACATCAATTACTGCTTCGGCAGAGCCGGTAACTGCAATTATTATATCGGCACGCTGGGTAGCAAACTTGACGTCTGCAGTTACCTTGGCAGCCAAGCCTGTTTCGCGTAAAATCCTGGAGGCTAGACTGTCTAACTTTTGTTTGTCTCTGGCAAGTAGCGTCAAAAAGCGTGCTTCCCTAGCTAGAATTCTAGCACAGACGCTGCCGATAGAGCCGGTGGCACCAACCACAAGGATTTCTGCCTGGGAAAAATCTATCCCCATCAATTCAGCAGCTTTTTTTGTTCCCTGCAAAGCTGTCGCAACAGTATAACTATTCCCGGTGGTAACAGCAATATTTAAGTTCTTTGCCACAGTAATCCCTGCATCACCTACAACTGAAGTCATAGCACCAAGACCGACAACTTTTGCGCCTAATTTTTCCGCTACCTTGCCAGCCCTAATAATCTTGTCGAGCACTTTTTCTTCAGAAAGCGTGACCATTTGCTTTGACGTCAATGGACACGAAACAAAATGTCCCGTAGTTTCGGCATACTCTGAGCGGATCCCAGTAATTTCCGAAACTTTAAAAGGCGGCAAAGCTTTAATCACCGTTTCTACCACCGGAACCGGCCATTTTTTCATAAACTTTAGCTTCCTAAAGACATCCTCCAACTCAATTGGATGGATAATAAAAGCAAATTGTTCCATATTGTCCTCCTGCCTTATTGCTGTAGATGAGTAATTCTTGGCGCAAAGTTGATAGCATTTAAAAGTTCTTCATACTCGGCTGCTCCCAGTTCTCGCCGCTTACCAGAAATAGCAACCAGTAGCGCCTCCATCACGTTGGTGCCAAATGTTCTGCCATAAAGTTCCGGGGTTGTTGTCACCAGCGTCTTTACCCCCCGCTCTGTCAGCAGCGCCACATCATCTCTGGTAGTCGTATTTGTGATAATAATTTTCCCTCTCAAATCAAGAGGCATATAACGTCGAATGAAATGGAAATCTCCAGCGATGAGCTCTGCCTCAGCAAATAAGGCAGGCGCTTTCGGGGTGTTTTCTTCCTGCTGTTTGCCTACAGGGTACAACATGGCCAAGGGCAGTTGACACAAAAGCGGTGCCAATAACCCTGCCACTCTCTCAAGCGCTTTCAATGAGCGAAGGGGCAGGGGAAGGCCAATAGTAAAAATCAAGTCCCCCATTGTCAGACGGCAACCGGCGGCATTTAGTGCCTCTGCCATCCCAAAACGATCCGCCCCGGACATCATTAGCACCTTTGGCGCACCCTGCAACAGTTCAGTATTTTTCTTTAGATGTTGAATCACTTTTCTTTCCAACGTATTCTTCAAACCTGAACCATCCAATATTGGGCTCAATTTCGCAGATTTTACCACATTTTTAGCCTCGCGCAACGTGTAACGCTTTTCTCCGGCAAAAACATAAAGGTCCATGCCGCCAAGCCCAAAAGCAGCCACTTCACCGTCCATGCGCTCGATTAACTTTACCATTTCTTTCAGATCACCATCTGTGCCAATCCGTTCCACACGGCAGGACTGACCCAACAACTCCACGTCTACCGCATGGTTACGCTTTGCTGAACCTAGGCTGATACTGACAACCCGCTTCAATGCTTTCCCTCCCGCTACACGTTAATAAACGGCTCTAGCACTTTTTCCAGCTCTTTGGGATTCACATAGACATCTCCCAGAATCGGCGTACTGCCAATTTCCACCACCAGCATCTCACAGTCTAGCAGTGCTTCCGCCAGACGCTTCCATTTTGCAGAACAAAAAACTAACACCAATTCGCAGCGGCGAAACTGTTCGATAAGCTCCATAACCTGATTAAAAAAATCAAGTCCACTTTTCCCTTCCACCAGCTGCCAACGTTCCTGATCTGATAAAATTAGCTGCTGCTCTATGCCCAAGCGGTTTGCCATAGCAACCAGTTCTTCTTTATTTGCAACCGGAAAAGCCATTAAACCCATTCTGCCTCCCCGGCGAACAGCTCCCATCGTTTCCAATCGAGAAATAAAAGTCCTATCCAATAGTAACTTAGCAGCTACTTCCTGTTGCGACAGACCCAACTGGCGCAGCTGCAAAATTTTACGGATAGTCTCTTCAATTTTGGTTAAATTAAGCAACTTTTCACCGATGCGAATAAATTCCATAGTTCTCCCTCAATAAAATATATTTATGTGCACAAAATTGTATACATAAATATTACCATGAAATACCTGCCGCTGCAAATAATGTTTTCCCATACTAGCTTTCGGCAGTCACATCTGCAAAATGACCAACAGTTCTGCTTTTGTCTTAGCCTGCATAATCCGGTGGCGCACAGCAGCCGCCCTCGGGATTCCTTTAAAATACCAAGCTAAATGTTTCCTCATTTCCCGCACACCGCTGTATTCTCCTTTTAGATTAACTACTAAGTCCAGCTGACGCTTGGCCAGCTCTATCCTTTCAGCAATAGTTGGCTCCGGCAACAAATTACCGCTTGCTAAATAATGAATCGTTCTTTGCAACAACCAGAGATTGCCTAGCGAACCACGTCCGATCATCACCGCGTCACAACCGGTTTCAACCAGCATCCGCTTGGCATCTTCCGGCTGCCAAATATCGCCATTGCCTATAACCGGAATTTTCAAAACTGCCTTAACACGAGCGATGGCGCTCCAATCAGCCTTCCCGCTGTAGCCCTGCTCCCTAGTCCTGCCATGTACTGTTACAGCAGCGGCGCCTGCAGCTTCAACTGCCTGTGCCACTTCAACTACATTGACCGACTGGTCATCCCAGCCTTTGCGCATCTTTACAGTAACCGGCACAGTCGTCGTCTTGCAGACGGCCTCTACAATGGAAACCGCTTTTTTCGGTTCCCGCATCAAGGCACAGCCCTCACCTTTGCCCGTCACCTTTTTAACCGGGCAACCCATATTAATATCAAATATATCTGGTTCCATTGCGGCACAAACAGCGACTGCTTTCGCTAAAACTGTCGGCTCACTACCAAATAACTGAATCCCGAGCGGTCGTTCCTCTTTCGCAAAGCGAGCAAGCTGCAAAGTCTGCTCTGGAGCAGATATCACCCCTTTAGCACTAACCATTTCAGTATATACCAAGGCGCAGCCCATCTCTTTTGCCAACAAGCGGAACGGACCGTCCGTCACACCGGCCATGGGAGCGAGAATGACCTGATTTTTTAAAGTAATATTGCCTATTTCCATAGTCTTCTCCTTTGCTACAAGGGAATTATCATCCTCTTAGCATAGCATAATGAAGGTTACTCAATACAAAAAGCGAATAAATAAGCGCCCTTATCAGACGCTTATTTATTCGCGCTAAGAACTGCTTTGCACTCCTCATGACTAAAAGCGCAGGATTTGCAATTAAGCTACTGCCTAGCCGCTGAGCACTTCCGGCAGCACAAAAAGTTCTTCCGGTGAAACATCTAGCACACGCGCAAACTTTCTAAGCAAGTCAACGCGCGGATATTTGGCTCCCCGTTCAATCGTCGAGAGCATACTGACAGAAATTCCTGCCGCATTAGCTAAATCATCCTGCGTAAGACGCTTCAATCTTCTGAGAGCACGCAAGCGCTTCCCTAATAATTCAGACATAAGCATCCCTCCTGCCCTCTCTCTTCGACATAAAAACAAAAATTCCTTTCTTCCCCACCATTTTTTGCTAAGCAGGCCCTCAGCGGCCGGTGCGCGGGAAAGCTTCAGCTAGTTTCCTGCTCTTTAAGCTCCAGCAAGTCGGCCATTGGAATCAAAATCTTGATTGTGGTACCTTGCCCCAGCGCAGATTCTATTTGAATTTGACCGCACAAGAGCTTAGCCCGCTCATTCATTCCCGCTAGGCCTAACTTGCCGGCTCGGAGCAAGTCACCAATAGGTTTACAGTCAAAACCTTTACCTTTATCGCTCACAGAAATTTTAATGCTTTCTGTGGAATATTCAATCTGAACCTGGGCTTCGCTAACCTCAGCATGTCTGATTACATTCCTTAATGCTTCTTGCACAATCCTAAAAAGGGTAACCCGAACTTCTGGACGCAAAAATATTTTATCGCCTAGAGCACTAAGACTGATGTTGATCCCATGAGTACGGTTAAGTTCTTCAATATACCATTCCACAGATGGGATTAAGCCTAGATCATCTAAAATAGAAGGCCTCAGATCACGACTAAACTGACGAACTTCCTGCAAAATTTCTTTAACTTGTTCAACCATCCCGTACAGAAAACGGGAGTCTGAGACAATGAGATGCTTGCTCGACAAGAGAAACTTCTCCAGTTGATGCATAATCACGATCAAAGATTGAGCCGTGCTGTCATGCAATTCACGACTAATCCGCAGGCGTTCCTCTTCTTGTGCTCGAGTGATGTGGCGAATATAGTATTCAAGATTCTCCTGCATTTTTCTCTCTTCAGTAATATCTTTGGCAATATGCTGAAAGCCTTGCGTCCCGCCTATCTGCAGCAAATTAGTAGTCACTTTAAGGATTATTTCCTGCCCTAGGCTGTTAATCATTGTCTGGTCATAAGACCATTCCTTAGGCAAGCCTGCCCAAAGTTGTTTGCGAACAGTTTTTGCTTTGGACAAGTTGTTTTGCGGAATCCAGGAAAAAATATTTTTTTCGCTTAGCTGGGACAACTCTCCCCCCACCATATTGAGAAAAGCTCTATTTCCCGAGATAATATTGCCCTCTAAATCTTCCAGCCAAATAATATCGCTAGTTTTTTCGAAGATTTCTCGATACTGGTTCTCCGCCATCCTGAGTTTCTCTCGCATCATTTTCTGCTCATCAGAAAGAGAAACATTTTCTACCGCCAGGCTTAACTGCGCGGCCAAAGTTTCCAGCACAAAGAGTTCCTGCTTGGTAAAAATCCGTTGCGACCTGCTGACTACTGCAAGAGTCCCAATAATCATATTGCAGGAGATTAACGGCATAATTACTGCAGCATAAATTTTTTCTGCTTGCAACGCACGTTCTAATTTAAACTCCGGCTGACCTGCATACGCAAATAAGGGCTTCCCTGTTTTAACCACAGTACCGTTTAGCCCTTCCCCAACTTGGATTGGCTGTTGTCTAACACTCTCTTTAGAGAATAACCCTTCGGCAAACAAGAGGGTTAACCATCCCGGCTCTTCCGCGAGAGAAAAGATTGCCACCGCATCTACAGCCAGCTTCTCAAGAATAAGCGCAAAGCCAATTTTAACGGCACCTTCACTATCCTTACAAGACACTACGCGCTGGAAATACTCATTAAGAGCAGAAATTTGCTTAACCATTATAAACCTTGCCACTCATTTCTACATCTTTTAGGTTAATCATCCCTTCTTTAAGCGCAACCAAAATTGCTTCCGTTCTGGAGTTTACTTTAAGCTTACTGAAAATGCTCGCCAAATGTGCTTCCACAGTCCGCTTGCTCACGTGCAGTCGTTTGGCAATTTCCTGATTTCTCAAACCACTTGCCACCATAAAAAGCACCTCCAGTTCCCGGTTAGTTAATACATCCGCATTACTTCCGTTTTCAGATTTGTTGTTTCGGCTAAACTTCTGCATTACTTTTAGAGCTACTGAGGGATAAAGGACAGGCTCTCCCCTCGCCACGCTATGAATGGAACGAATCAGTTCTTGGCAGCTTACGTCCTTTAGCAGGTACCCCGACGCACCGGCTTCTAACAAAGCAAAGACGTACTGGTCATAATCGTATGCCGAAAGAATGAGGATTTTAGTACCAGGGCTACACTCTCTGATGCGGCGCGTTGCTTCAATGCCATTTAAGCGCGGCATATTAACATCTAGGATAACCACATCCGGCTTAAAGCGCTGCGCTAACTCCACTGCGCTTTCCCCGTCAGCCGCTTCACCCACAACAATAAAATCTTCCCGCTCCTCCAAGAGTTTGCGAATACTTTCACGAACAACAGCATGGTCATCAGCCAACAGAATACTCACCTTATTCAAAACCATCTCTCCCCCTTAAATTACAGCACCTCTCAAAAGAATAAGCCCTTTTGGTGAAGAAGGCACCCATTTGTCCAGAGGTATCTCTCCGGCTCACTGACCTCTGACCTCTGACCTCTGACCTCTGACCTCTAGAGAGGCACCCCCGCAGTCCAGAGGTGCCTCAGCAACATCTACTCTTATCTATATATTAGCTGAAATACTCTTTTGATGCTTCTTTTCTTGATTGCTAGGGAGATTTCCTTCTTTTTCTCCCACAACTTTCCGCCGGTTTTTCATTTCAGCAGAAATTTGTTCCGAAATATCTCGCTCTACTTCAACTGACAGCGCTCTCGCCAGATCTCTTAGAATGTTTAAGTTATCCTTGCCGCCGGGAGGAAGGAAGGCAGGGTTAAGCTGCTGGATCCTCCCCTCACTGTTTGTTACTGTGCCTCTGGTTTCGGCAAAGGTGGCCGCAGGCAAAATGATATCTGCTTTGCTTAAATCCGCCCGCCAAGTGGATGTTACTACCACCGTAAACATCCCCTCATCAAAAATGTCACTATCAAGGCTAAAATCATCGCCAACAATTAACATCCCTAACAAATCACCATTTTTAGCAGCCGCCAACTGCTGTGGCAGCGTCATGCCGGCAGTGGAAGGCAGCGGCAACCCTGTTTCATGGCAATAATTCATCCTCGCCGCAAGATCCTCCATTCTCTTCCCGCCGGGTAGCAGGCGCGGGTGCACCCCCATTTCCAACTGTCCTCTGCTGTTGCCGCCTTTAAACAACTGTAGCACACCTTGCCCCCGTTTATTTCTGCCGGTTGCCTGCGCAATTTCCAGCAGAGCCGTCATCTCAGCATCATCCAAAGCTTCTCCATCCACCACCACAACCGGTCGGCGAGCGCGCAGATAGAGATGGAGAAGTTCAATGACTTTAGCCGGCTTAACGCGGACAGTTCCCGGCAGTTCCAGTAAGCGGTGCTTAATTTCATCATCGCTTAAAAGCAAACCGAAATCTCCTGCCACCAGCCCATAACGTTTCAGATATGCTTGGATAGCCTGAAGAAGCTTCAGCATCTTCCAAGGATTAGTGCGCACTGTCAGAGTTGCCTGAGGGTCAAGCCGTGTAGCCTGCGGACTAAGGACAGCCAACTTGCCGCCTTTTGCTACAGCCTGCCGGATTTTTTGAGCAATAATGGGGTAATCAACCGTTGGATCCGTGTTAATTACCAGAATAAAATCACTCGTCATTAAATCATTGTAACTAATTCCGACGGCTTGAGGGAGTGCGGCTGTTGCCAAATATTCTGCAGCAACAGGCCTGGTGCTGTCAATATTATTTGTCTGGAGAGAGAGCCGGGCCAACTCTTGGGCCAAATAGCTTTCTTCGTTGCTTAGAGCGGGCGATACTAATACGCCTATACTGTCGGAACCATAGCGGGTACTGATTTTTTCCAACATCGCTGCTGCCGAGCCGATAGCCTCTTCCCAACTAACTTCCTGCAATTTCTCACCATTTCTGCGCAAAGGTGACTTCAAGCGCCCGGAGCTATGAACAAAACGGTATTCAAAAGCACCTTTTTTACATAGATTACCATGATTTACTTCCCCTCGCAAAGGAGAAGTAACTCGTGCTATTTTATCTCCCACCACATGCAATTCCAGCGCGCAGCCGGTGCTGCATTGAACGCAGGTTGTGGCCACAACCGCGTCAGCCCGGAAAGGCCCCGGTTTCGACAAAGGACTAACTGCAGTCAGCGCCCCCGTTGGACAAGCAGAAATACATTGGCCGCATGATTCGCACATGGTTTCGGCAAGCGGCAAAGCCATGGCGGGCTTTACTACTGTATCATAGCCACGATTAACAAAGCCTAGTGCACCAATCGCCTGCACTTCTTGGCAAATCCGCACACAGTTCCCGCAAAGAACGCATTTATTTGCGTCATGATTGACATAGCGATGATCATGGTTAATCTTATAGCGCTTCTTGCTGACGCCCAGACGTTGTGTGTCAATCTGATATTCTGTGGCCAGTTTGCGTAAAGTGCAATTAAACACATCTTCACAGCCGCAGGAGAGACAACGTTTTACTTCTTGATTGACACCTTCCCTGCTTAGCCCCAAGTTAAACTCGTTAAAAATTTTAACCCGCTCCATTGGCGATGTATGAACTTCAGGAGTACGCGCGATTCTTTCCCTCTCACCCAAATCGACAGGCTCCAGCTCGTGCAGTTTGCCTATACTGCAATTAAACGGCTTTTCTTCCGGCATAAGCGTGGCACCGGTCAAATACAAGTTGATGGCTCGAGCCGCCTTGCGAGCTGCCGCTATCGCCTCTACCGCAGTAGCCGCCCCACTAACACAGTCTCCGGCAGCAAAGACACCGGGTTCACTCGTGCACCCCGTTTCCGTGTCAGCCTCCATCGTCTGCCAAGCGCTCAAGCGGACACCGCTTACGGCTGCAATCTCCTTGTCAACCACCTGACCTATTGCCAAAATGACCGTATCAAACGCCAACTGATACTCCGACCCCCAAATAGCCACGGGCCTGCGACGATTGGAACTATCCGGTTCGCCTAGCTCCATACAAATGCATTCCAGCGCTGCAAGCCGACCGTCTTGTGCTAAGCAAAGAGTGGGATTAGTCAGAAAACGAAATTCAACACCTTCTTCTTCAGCTTCCAAAATTTCTATGGGACTAGCAGGCATCTCTTCCTTGCTGCGGCGGTAAATAACGACGACCTCTTCCGCGCCGAGACGCAAAGCAGTACGGGCTGCGTCCATAGCCGTATTCCCACCGCCAACAACAGCCACTCTGCGGCCAAGCTGCGGCGCCCGGTTTTCAGAAACCATCCTCAGAAAATCGATTCCTTTTAGAATCCCCGGCATTTCTTCGTTAGCTAGACCTAAACCTTGGGCTGACTGACAGCCAATACCAAGAAAAACAGCATCATATCCGTTTTTTAGGTCGGCAAGTGTATAGTCCCGGCCAAAAACTTCACCCAAGCGCACCTCTTGGCATAAATCAGTAATCAGCTTTATTTCCTGATCCAGCAACAACTTGGGCAGACGATACTCAGGAATGCCGTAGCGCAGCATTCCGCCCAATTCAGGGCCGGCATCAAAAAGAGTCACCCGATGACCTGACAAGGCCAGGTAATACGCTGCCGTTAGGCCAGCCGGTCCGCCGCCTACGACAGCAACTGAAAAGCAGCTATCGCCCTTGACTTGCGGCAGGTAAGAAGTCAAAGCCTTTAAGTCATAGTCGCCCGCAAAGCGCTTTAAAGCACAGATATTAACCGCACCATCCAAAATATTACGACGGCATTCTGTTTCGCAAAAACGGGGGCAAACCCGCCCGCATACAGAGGGAAGGGGCAACTTTTCCTTTATCAGCGCGGCTGCCTTTAAATTTTGGCCGTTGCCAATATGGGCAATAAAGCCCTGGATGTCAATTTCAGCGGGGCAAGCCTGTTGGCAAGGAGCCACACAGTCACCACAATGTTCAGAGAGCAAAAGCTCTAACGCAACCCGGCGCAAATCAGCCACGCGTTCACTATTCGTGGTTACTCGCATGCCTTCACTGACCTGCGTACCACAGGCCGGCACAGCCGCCGGGCGTCCCTCCACTTCCACAAAACATAAACGACAGGAGCCAAAAGGTTTTAATCTTGGGTCATAGCAAAGATGGGGTACATCAAAACCGTTAGTTAATGCTACCTCTAGCAGATTGGAACCCTGCTCAACAAAAATCTCTTTCCCGTCGAGCAAAATAGCCACTTCTTTCATCTCATCACCCCCACCCGCTCTACTTCTACACTCTGCCGGCTTTCGGCTGCCGGCTTGGAAAGCACAACAATGCAATTAAACTTACAGCTATTGATACACAGTCCGCAGCGCAGACAATTTTCAGCATCTATCACATGGGGTGCTTTCTTTTCTCCGCTAATGGCATTTACCGGACATTGCTTTACGCATAGTCCGCACCCTTTGCAGTCTTCTGCCACAATCTCGTAATCAATTAGCGCCTTGCATACCTTAGCCGGGCAGACTTTATCCCGAACATGAGCCTCATATTCTTCCCTAAAAAACTTAATGGTTGTGAGTACAGGATTTGGCATGGTCTGCCCTAACCCGCACAGTGAACCGGCTTGGATTTTCTCCCCCAGCGACTGCAATGTCCCAATATCTTCTTCCTTGCCTTCACCGGCAGTGATTCTCTCCAAAATTCTTAACATTTGCTCGGTACCTATCCGGCAAAATGTACACTTCCCGCAAGACTCTTCCCTGGTAAACGAAAGAAAAAATTTAGCCACATCCACCATGCAGGTTTCCTCATCCATCACCAACAGCCCACCGGAACCCATGATGGCACCGATCTTTTTTAAGGATTCATAATCTACCGGCGTATCTTCCAGCGTAGCCGGGATGCAGCCGCCGGACGGTCCTCCCGTCTGGACAGCCTTGAGTGGCTTGCCTGAGGAGATTCCGCCGCCAATCTCAAAAACAATCTCCCTAATCGTCATCCCCATAGGTACTTCAATCAAGCCACCGCGGTTCACCTTGCCGGCCAGAGCAAAAACCTTTGTGCCTTTGCTTGCCTCAGTGCCATAAACACTGTAGGCAGCAGCGCCTAAAGCAAAAATCCTCGGTACGTTGGCAAACGTTTCTACATTATTAATGGAAGTCGGCCTGCCAAATAAGCCGGCTTCAGCTGGAAAGGGGGGACGAAAACGAGGCATACCTCGCTTACCCTCAATTGATGCGATGAGCGCCGTTTCTTCCCCGCAAACAAATGCTCCGGCCCCTTCCCGAATATAAATTTCAAAATCGAACCCGACGCCAAGAATGTCATGGCCCAAGAAATAGTGCTCCTTTGCCTGGGCGATGGCCACCTTTAAGCGGCGAATGGCGAGCGGGTATTCCGCGCGGATGTAGATATAACCAACATTGGCGCCGATAGCATAGGCCGCAATCAGCATCCCTTCCAAAACGCTGTGCGGGTCGCTTTCCAAAATACTGCGATCCATAAAGGCCCCGGGGTCACCTTCGTCCGCGTTACAGATTACATATTTCTGTGCCCCTTTAGCCTGAGAAGCAAAGGTCCATTTTAAATGTGTCGGAAAGCCGGCGCCTCCCCGCCCCCGCAAACCGGAAGCCTTAATTTCGGCGATTACCTCCTGTTGTGTCAGTGCGAGCGCCTTTTCCAAACCTTTATATCCGCCTGCAGCCAAATAGCTTTGGATGTTTTCCGGGTCTATTTCACCGCAGTTATGCAACAAAAACCGTTGCTGCTTTCCTAAAAAACTGGCGGCTTCACCGTCTTTTTCAGATCCTTGGAGCAAAAGATCCTCCGCCGGCACGCCCCCCTGAATGTGCTCCGTCACAATGCGTAAGGCATTTGCCAAATTAACATTGCCATAAAGATAACTTTTGCCCTCAGGAGAGATTACTTCTACCTGCGGTTCACAGTAGCAAAGCCCCCTGCAGCCTGTGCGCTGTAAATAAATCCCCTCTTTCGCTAGGGGATCCTTGAGCAGGTCATAAACTTTTCCTGCCCCTGCTGCAATGCTGCAGGAAGCAAGCCCTATTTTCACCTGATACTCAGCCATTGGGGCAGCCCCCTCCGCATGCCACTGCATCATGTGCGCAATCACTTTTCCCCTTGCGGACTTCGCCAATAACTTTGCCCACAGATGCCGGAGTCAACCGGCCAAAAGTTTCTTCGTTGACGGTAATAACCGGCGCCAAGCTACAGCAGCCAAGACAAGCTACTTTTTCCAGCGTAAACTTGCCATCGGGACTGGTGCCGCCTCCGCGCGCACCCGTCTCATGTTGCACTGCTTCCGTAATTTTTTCTGCTCCGGCCAAGTGGCAAGCTGTACCATGACAAACCTGAATTAAATTCTCACCAATAGGTTCCATCCGAAATTGCGAATAGAAAGTAACGATACTATAAAGCTCACTAGCCCAAATCCCCGATAATTCGGAAACACGCTCCAAAACTTCCGGCGCCACATAGCCAAAAGCATTTTGAATATCCTGCAAAATTGGAATGGCAGCACCGGGATCGACATTATGGCGCTGGATAATGGCATCGATCACAAAGAGCGGATTCTTTTCTTTTAAGATTTTAAGTTCATTCATCACTAAAGCGCTCATCCCATATCCCTTTCTTTGCTTCTATTTTTTAGGTCAGGACTTCTTCTTCATGCCTGAGCGCCTTGAGTAATTCGCGCTTGGAAGTACGATGCCGCTCAAAGATACTGACAATCTTCAAAATCGAGACATTTTCCACCCAATACAACGAATTTATCTTGCGTGACACGGCCTCGACGCTGACAGCAGCCTCAACCATCACTACCATGTCGCAACTTCCCACCACCGGGTCAACGAAATCCACCTCAATTAAATCTTCCAGATCCAAGACAGCCTTGCGAAAATCATCATGCCGCACATCGTCTTTTGCATTTACCAACAAATACGCTCTTAAACCCACTCTTAAAACTCCTCTCTTAATTTGGAATTTTTCTCTACTCTAATTTAACCACAAAGCAATTTCCGGCACATCGGTAACTCTTTCATTTATTCGTTACTATTTTCACTTATTCTCTTACTGTTAGTTTTACTGACAGACCCTAAGTATTTTCCGCATTTTTCCTAGGCATAAATACTGCATCTCACTGTAAAAGAACAAATAAAAAACCGGCAGCATCCCATCTGCGGCCGGCACTTTCTTTTCTCCAGTTTGTTTATCCTGTCTTTTGCAATGTCTCCCATTTACCGCAACGACCGCCCCAACGCGCCAAGATTTTATCATCCACGGTAATATTAACAATCTCGCAGAGATTAGCACAACTCTGACAGTCAAAACTCGAGGCTTGGTACTCCATTTCCGAGACTGCAAAGCCGCGGAAATCTGTTCTCTGCTTTTCCCGAGCGGTTGACCTAGCTAAAAGGGCGGCGCCGATGGCACCCATCACGTTAAAATAGGGCGGCACAGTAATTTTCATGCCCAGCGCTTTTTCAAATGCGGCGCAGATCCCAGCGTTAGCAGCCACTCCTCCCTGAAAGACGACCGGCGCTAAAACTTCCTTGCCTTTGCCCACATTATTGAGATAATTGCGAACTAGGGCATCACAAAGTCCGGCAATAATATCGGCTACAGGGTGACCCATCTGCTGCTTATGAATCATATCAGATTCGGCAAAAACCGAGCATCGTCCGGCAATACGAACCGATCCGTTGCTTAACAATGCCAACTCACCAAATTCCTCTATAGGAATATTCAACCTTGCCGCCTGGTGGTCCAAAAATGAGCCGGTCCCGGCAGCACAAACGGTATTCATAGCAAAATCGACCACAATCCCGTCTCGCAAAACGATAAACTTGGAATCCTGGCCACCTATTTCCAGCACAGTCTGCACATCAGGCACCAAATGCGAAGCCGCCACAGCATGGGCTGTAATTTCATTTTTAACAGTATCCGCACCGACAATTACCCCGGTCAGCGTTCTCGCACTACCGGTGGTGCCTACACCGCAGATTTCCACATTCTTGCCCTTTAGTTCCGCTTCTACCTGACGCATCCCCTCTTGCACAGCCTTAATCGGCTGACCGCTCGTACGGAGATACAAACTGACCAACACTGCGCCCTGCTCGTCAATAACTACTAAATTTGTACTGACGGAACCAACATCAATCCCTAAATATGCCTGCATAAACCCGCCTCCTGTCTGCTACTCTCTTCCGAAGTAAAACAAGAAAAACGCTTCGCGCTTTATCCAAAGATGCGTTTGTGTAGGAAAACCAATATAATTTCCTACGCAACAAGCAAAACCATCCCGCCAGGCTCCCCCGGCACGGCCGGCTTATAAATCCCTGTCCTCGCTAATTTCCTTCTTCCAAACCCTTCTTATTCGCCGATTATAATAATATTCCTGCCCTGCATTAATTAACAAGAAATTAACACCCTGCTCTCCGGCTATTCTTGCCCAGCAAACAAAAACAGCCTCTGAAAATGGAGGCTGTTTTTGTTTGCTAACATTGACAGCAAAGATCCTTGCGCGAAGGATTTGCTTATTCACCTGTCATTTCGCGAGGGAATGTGCAAAAACCCGCTTTTTCTTCTGCAACTTTTCTATCCATACGGCTTGATACATCCTTCGAAATAAAAATCCGAATCACCCAAGAAATGCCCAAAAATACCGCCATAATGATTAAATACCCTAAAAAATTCATCTGCACACCCCTTTCATCTAGCAAATTTTCCAAGAAGCGGTAACTATCCCTTGGCTCACACTTTGCTACTTACAGTTAATCGTAGCAAAAAAAATTCGAATTGTCAATCAATTCCGATAGTTATTTTAATAACTTGTCTTAATTAGCTACTGGGTACAGTTAGTCGACAGCATCACACTTGCACCGCCAGTTTTCCCGTTATAAAAGCGCCGGACCAAAAAAGCATGCCAAAACCATCGATAAATAGATGAGATTGTTATGCATCTCACACCTCTTTTCACTAACTGAGCCAGCGCAGTAAAAACATTGCCGCCATGCTGACGCTAAGGGTTGTCATTGCGTTGCGGCTTTTATAAGCAACGAAGACGGCGACAATTCCCGCCAGTAAGTAGCTGTTACCGAAAGTGAGATCAAACTCCCCTTTAGGCAGCAGCAAAGAAGGCACAATCAATGAGGTAAGAATGGCTGTCGGTACATGCTTAAGCCACCTTTCAAGCCACGCCGGAATGCCGGTCTGCCGGAAAAAGATGAAACTGCCGAATCTGGTCATAAACGTTACTACAGCCATCCCAAGGATAATTAACACCGTTTCACTCCGCATTGTTACTGCCCCTTTTCTCCATTAATCCCCCGGCGATGCTGGCGGCCAAGCAAGCAATGATGATATACCATTTTCCGGGCAAGTATAAGTCTGCCATAACGGTAGTGACTGCTGCTACAAGACAGACAACCATACTCACGCGGTCTAACAGCCTAGGCACAAGCAACACAATAAAAGTTGCGGGCATAGCAAAGTCCAGACCCCACGCCAGGGGATCGGGGATATGGCCGCCCAGGTAAACCCCGGCGATTGTTGATAGTGTCCAAGCCAGATAAAAGGAAGTGTTGCTTCCCAACTGGTAGTACTCGTTATAGCCGGCCACGGGAATGCGGCTGGCGGTAAGGGCATAAGACTCATCCACCATCCCAAAAGCGAGCAGCGCCTGCTTGGGCAGCGGCAGCCGCACAAGGTGCGGCGCAAGGGATGCGCCAATTAATAAATGACGAAGGTTTATTAGTAAGGTTGTAAAAACGATGTCCCATCCTGAAATGCCTGCTGCCAGCATAGTTATGCCGATAAATTGTGCCGCTCCGGCAAATACCAATACAGACATCAGTATTGTTTCCAGAGGTTTTAGGCCTGACGCAACACCCATAATTCCGCAGGTGATACCAAAAGGAACAGCGCCGACAATAATGGGAGCACTCTCCCTGGCGGCCAGCCAGAATTCTTTCCGTTCCATACCGGTACCAAAAACTTGAATCTGTTCAACCCGCTTCATCTTTCAACCCCCTCCGAATATTTCTAATTGTATCCGGCAGGAAGAACACAGTAAATATCCAATTTTAAATTCCTCTTAAAATTCCTCCGGAGCGGGAGCTGGCATCATTGAGCGGAGTCAGCCGCACCCGCAATTAATGCCTACCGACACCTCGAACATACCCAGCTCGCTGTTCCGTGGTCCCAGCTCTTTATTCCCTTTCCCCAGTCCCCTGTATCGTCAATTTTAAGGGAGCTGAGTGCAACAGACGATAATATTTCCTTTTCTGCCGGGCATGCCCGACCCTGCCTTTTATCCTTTGGAAACCCTTAAATCCCTAATAAATGACATTCTAACCTGCTCAAAGGGATTAATTTCGGCCACCTTCCGACAGAAGGATATGAGCCACTGCGCCATACCATTGCAGCGATGCTGGCGTCCCAAAACATTGCTGCCCAACCGGAAAATATTATGGTTTTATCAGGCTCCCAGCAGGGGCTCTATTTAATCAGGCCAGCTTTACTACGAAAAAGAACGGCCTTTCCAATTCCATTAAGTTCAACTTCCATCTTATTTGCCGGACAATATCTCCTCTCATAGTGACATTTTCTCAGACCGCTTCAGTGTGACAATATCACAGTCCGTTCACAGACCTGTCCGTTTTTGTTGCTTTTTCCGCTAGTCTATGTTAGAATTAATCGCGTGTCGGGGCGTAGCGCAGTTTGGTAGCGCGCTTGGTTCGGGACCAAGAGGCCGCAGGTTCAAATCCTGTCGCTCCGACCATGAAGAAATCAATAACCACGGGGGTTTTCGGCTCCTGTGGTTGTTTATTTCTCTGGCTTGAATGACTAATTTTCTCTCCTTTTTCTCTCCTAAGAAAACATACCACAATTAAAATCGGTTACCGCAAGAAGCGTTTTGAGTGCTTTCGCCGTATTAAACTGCGAATAACTGGGTAATAATTACCCAGTTATTTTTACTGTTCGCCCTGGTCAACGAGATGGAGCAGGTTTGTTTCTCAAAAAGCGTAGCCTTTGGTGTTGGTGGTAAAGTTTATTAGTTCAGTTGTTAAAGCGTTTTCTATGTATTAGGTGGTTGAGGAAAGGCCTGACCGTAAAATAGGTAACTGATGCTAAAAAAAATATCTCAAATGCATCCACTTCAAAAACTACAATACCAAGAAACAGGAAAAAAAGCACAAAAGGTAAAAGAACATGAAAATATATCTCGTTTAGAGAACTAACAAAGGATTTGCGGGCATAAAAGACAAGAAACAAGCACATCGTGATAAGTATTGTCAAGATCAATACTGCAGACCAAGGCGCATTTCTTAACATAAAAAAAGAAATTACTAGTGGTACAATAGGCGCAAGTAAAACGATGCGTGCAAGGTAAAAAGCAATTTTCCCTTTAGTTTTTAACAAAGAAAAGGCTCTTTCAAGAACCATAACAGTATGGTAAATTATTGAACAAATGCCCAATCCAACCAGAGTATATGTCAAAAAAGATAAGTATTGCATTGATCCTTCTCCAACATATTGTCCTCGTCCTAGCAATGTAAAAAACAGGATGCTTAGAACACCTACAGGAACAAGCATCGAGGCGACTTCGCGCCAAATCATGAATTTTTCGTCGCGCAGAAAAACACTCAAAGCTAAGCGACCTCCTATTTCAAGTGATTGATTTCAGTTAATCATTAGAACAAGGGTAGCTGTCTATATTTTAGGTATAAACAACTACCCACTATATCAATACTACTTCTCTAAAAAATGCCATTGTTTCTAGCACTTAAAAATATCTTCTATCTGGACGGGGCGGGGCAAAATCTAGATCGTGCCATGCTCTTAGATTTGGAACTAGATCAACCACATCCACCTGCGGATTTTGCCAAAGGTCGTATAGATCCTTAGCGTTCCCTTCAAGACCAATTGCGTAAACCCATAGGTTGGCGGTTGGATTATTTGCGGGAAAAATCGTCTGCATTTGTTTAAGCCTAGTTTTAGCATCTGAAATTGTAAATTGGTAGTCGATCCCCTTTTCATCCCTCAACCTCTGTAGCTCCTCACTGCTCATTACAGAAACACGTCTTTGTAAATCGTTCAGATGGTAGTTAAACATTTCTTTTTGAATTTTCACGCTGCGCTTAATATCATTTTCTATCGCTTGCCATTTGACGGACTGCAAAGCTTGAGCAAAGTATTCGTCCCCCGTGTCATATCCCCCAATGCTGAAAAAAACTCTGTCGGTTTCATCTGGTAACGGTATCCTTTTTGCGGAGATCCTACCGCCTGAATAGTTTCAACTCCAGGCACTTTAGCCACGGTCTCAAGGTAAAAGACGTTATACCGGTTGTCGTTTTTATACTTTTTCACCACATCATCCAAGAGGTATATGTCATTAAGTACTACAAGCGCCTTTATTGGTTTTGCCGGGGTAGATGCTGCAATCTTTCTTAACTCATCTCTTCTCTCTTCGCGGTAATTTCTCCTTTGTTCCGTAAATTCAAAATCCGGACCGCCTAAAGTCACCTTACCGCGAGAAGAATCAACAGCAATCTCCAACAGATTATATTTCATGTCAGTATATGTTTGAGCAGCAAAGGCAGTTGTCGTTGAAATTAATATGATGATTCAACCCCACAAACCCTGATTAATTAAGAGAGTTTTTATTAGCAGCAAAGAAATTTTAGGTTGGCTCCCGGAATTGAAGCAAAATAGGGTTTGAAAACGCGAGATA
>Ga0209316_100259_pt1 | contig 19163 bp, 17 predicted proteins | sample 3C3metaG_FD_184150 | JGI IMG/M metagenome (GOLD analysis project Ga0209316, IMG submission 184150) | Freshwater bacterial and archeal communities from Indian Creek, Illinois, USA - 3C3 metaG (SPAdes) (version 3) | ecosystem: Environmental > Aquatic > Freshwater > Unclassified | place: USA: Indian... | reverse complement strand
TCGCCAAGTCAAAATTATTATGTAAAGAGATTATGTAAAGAAAAATACTGTAAATGCTGATAATCAGGCTGCTTCCAATAGATGGCGGTGGTAACTTTGCATAACGATATGCTTTCCATAAAACATCAGTTCTATTCCCCATCGTTTTTTATACAAAAAGGCAATTTCTTCGGCAGTTGAGTCCATACTGTTTGACAAAAATTCGTAGTACCTGTTCTTTTCGTCCTGATAGCATACTTTCTTTAACCTAAGTGTTTTCTTCTCTTTGGTTTTAATTCCATTTTGGTCTTCCGGGGAATATTGGATTTCAATTATTTCCTCGCTCAATACCATTGCTTTACCTGATTCTTTGGTGTGTTTGCGCAATACTTCAATAACTTTATAGACGGCGTTTTTCTTGATGCGTGTTACAAAAAATACATTTTTACTTGTCCATATGGCAAACTGGTGGTAATAGTTGTAAGCCCTGTCGAATACCACCATGCTGTGCGATATAAGCTCAAGTTCCTTCAGAAAGTTCTTGTCGTGCACCTTAGCGGCAGTAATTTTAATAAACCGTCCAACCGACTGCACGGCATCAATGAGCATGTGCACCTTCAATCCGCCTTTCTTTTTGCCATCGTGCTTGGGATCGCGGCCTACACCTTTGAGTATATCGCTAAAAAGCCGGATGGTGGTGGAATCGATTAATAGAACTTCCTTGAAAGTCAGACCGAAAGTCCGGCTGTCCGACAAAAAACTTTGGTAATGACGCACCAAACTAAAATAAACATTTTCAAAGAACCTGTTGTCGCGGTTACGCAACCCATCGCAGGCAGTACTTTTAGCAGGCGCCTTATCCAAACCCAGATGGTTAAGCTTGCCGCCCATTGCCCGCAATCCTTCACAAATCTCAGTCATAGAGTCGCACCGGCTCAAGATGCCAAAAAGCATTGTTATTAACTGCGTTTTGGCTTTAAAAGCCTTGTAATAATAATCAGCATTGTGCTTCTCAACAATACTTTTAATGTTTATTGCTTCAAGCAAATTTATTACTTGCTTAAAGATCGGCTGTCCGACAAATTTTATTTCTGTATTTTTGCCCATGTTGTAAATTGTGTGTTACAATACAAACTTACAACTTGGGGTGAAACCATTGGGGAGTAGCCCCTGATTTTATTTTTTTAGTCGTTCAGTAGTGATATTTTATCCTTTTTATTTGGGTCATTTACTAATTCCTCAATGATATTTAATACTGAGTTTTCATTTCCGTCTACTATTGAACCAAAATAAGAAATTGCATCACAACCAAAATGCGATTCAATGTCTTTTAGTTTTGAGATAAGCAAATCTTGAACTGTTTTATCTACTGCTGGTTTCATATTAATGTAGTTATGTTAATATCTTCGTCTTAAATGGTTTGCAACACTTGTTGTAAGTTGTTGAAAAAGTTCAAAAATACAAATAAACTTTATAAAGGGCCAAACCAACAAATGTCTATTTTTCCGGTGAGGGGAAGTCCCTTACACACCCGAGTAAGGCAGGGAAGTGTTAGCAAGTTGACCTAACTTATTGAATACTTCGAGCGTTACGAATTCCGAACCCGGAACAAGGAACCTCCTGTTTTGTGCAATGTGGCACCCACCGAAAGGTACCTCATCATATATGGCTTTACCCATGAGTTCCGGCCTTGCGTTTCATGTTCGGATAATTTCAGGGCTAAAGCCCGATGGTTTTGGGTGGTGTGTTTGCTCCGCCCTGAAGGACGGAGTTATCAGAGTCTGCTTCTTTCTTCCATTGATAACTCTGCCATTTATGGCGTAGTGGGGAAAGCCAGCTTATCATCTACGGCTTTAGCCATGGATTCAAAAATTCCAGCACGAAGTAAACCCTTGATGAGTTGATGTGAGGATGTGAGGATTAGCAGATGTGAGGATTAGCAGATGTGAGGATTAGCAGATGTGAGGATGAGCAGATGTGAGGATGAGCAGATGTGAGGATGAGCAGATGTGAAGATGAATTAATCCACTAATCCGCTAATCCGCTAATCCGCTAATCTGCTAATCTGCTAATCCGCTAATCTGCTAATCCGCTAATCTGCGCCAATCTGCTTAATCTGCGTAATCTGCGGGATTTTTTTGACTTCCAACAGCTAACAGCTAAAGGCCAACGGCCAACAGCCAACAGCCAAAAAATGTGATAATAAAAAAACCATGCAGGTCACGAGTGTGTGTTCCTGCATGGAATATTCGGCGTTCCGGGTGCGGCTACGATTTCTTTCTGCGGGCGCGGTAGAGTTTTGCAGCGCCATAGGCCATCCCAAGCGCAGCAAGCACTGCAAGGCCGCTGCCAAGGGGTGCCGGCTGGTCGGTATCATGGCCGCGAGACGGTGGTGAAGGAGTGGTCTGAGCGTGAATGACCACCGCTGCTACTACAAGCACTGCAAACATGCAGAATTTTATCAAAGTTGCTCGTTTCATGTCTTGTGATATTTTGTGTTTTTATTTTTTTGTAATAGTTCTGGTTACTCAATGGCAGCCTACCTTACTAAGATACGGCGGTTTACGGCCGATGTTTCGCCCGTGATACGCACAATATAGACGCCATTGTCTATTTGCAAGGGCACGGATACCACATTGCCCATACCATGCAGGCTTTTGCTGAGCACCACCCTGCCACTAAGGTCTATCACCTGCAACTGGCGGTTGCGCTCCTCTGCCGCAAACTGCATATGCAGCATGCCGTTGGCAAAATATACCACTGTGGCATCCTCGGGAAAGTTGCCAACGCCTGTGGGCTGCACAAAGTTGAGCACAAACCTCTCAACGGCTGTGCTACTCTGCACGGCATGGAAGCTGATGCGCGACTGCTCTCTCAGGTTGTGCGATACGCCCGTTACCCTGTCAAGCAGAAACGCCGGCCTGCCTGCAAGTATCTCCTGAAGGCCTTCAACCTGCAGGGTGTATGTGCCGGTAACAGGGGTCAACACACCTATGTTGAAAGAGGCAGCTTCGCTTATGGGGGCTGTGCTGTTCACATCAAGCTGCACGGCATCCGAACTCATGGAAAAAACCTGTGGCATCATGGGGTTGAAGCTGAAAAACTTCAGGGCATCGCTGCGCTCCCGCGCTGTGGTAGCATCCTGCAGTTGCACAATCTGTGCACGGTCGTAAAATTCGCCCTGCTGCAGGGTAATGCTGATGACAGGATCGGCGGGTGCGCTTCTGAACACCCCTCCATGTCTGCGCATGTCATTGGTAAAGGTAAAATTGGCAGTGCCCGGATCTCTCTTCAACACAAAGAAGCCCTGGTTGGGAGCAATCAGCGCTCCGGGGTTAGCTCCGCTTAAGGGAACATAGTCTCCACCTCCTCCACCCGCGAACGGGTCATAGATGTATGCAAAGTGGTCGACAAACAATGTGTGCACAGCCAGATGCCAGTCTATTGACGAGGGGTAGGGGTTGCCCAGCAGGTTGGCTCCACGAAAAGCTCCGGTATTTAGTTTTGTCACAGGTACGGTAACATCTCCAATATTGAGCACTCCGGCAAACGACTGGGTGAGGTTGGCTGCCTGGAACGAAACTAAGTAGCCCCTGCCGGGCACAAAATGGGTGATGAGGTTTCCCGCTACCTTCTGGTTGCGCCAGGTGGAAGTCTGTTCACGCCAGTCATAGAAGTCGTAGCCGTGGCTGGGGCTTAGGGGCGTCCATGGGCCGCTGATGGACTGGTTTGCAACGGGCGAAGCCACCAACCTCCACCTCTCAAAACCAGAAAAGAAGCGCTCCATGGTGGCTGCAACACCTGCAGTGTTGTGTATCATAGAAGCTCCGCTGCGCAGCACAAACCCGCCATCGCCCGCATGGTTGGTGAGGGCGCCCGTAACCGTAAGCTGCCCGGTTGGTGCTATATCAAACGATGCGCCTGCGTCAATGATAAGGTTGTTCACAGATGCCACAGTGGAAATCACAGGCTGGTTAACCACATCGGGAATTAAAGCATCCTGAGCCGCCAGCGGAACCCCAAGTGTCCAGTTACCTGCAATAGCCCAGTCGGTGCTTGTAATGCCAGTCCACCTACTAATACGCCTGACTTCTATATTATCAATTAACCAGGAAGTAAACCAATAATGATTGCCTTCAATAACCCATGCGATGATGGTTGTGGTGCCAAGGTTGCTTAAAATAGTAGTATTATGAACAAGATAAATTCCAGTGGGAAGAATGACTGGCAGCTCCACTTCGGCTAAGCCTTCGTTCTGCGGCCAGTCATTCTCACTTGAAACTAAAAAAATGAATAACTTTGAATTTAGAGGAAGAACTCATTACACACAAAAAGGGATACTACCGAAGTCCCTTACAGGCGGGGGTAAAGTAGCTACCACAGGCGTCGGATGAAGGAAAAAGCTATTACCGGGGAATACCTTGACAACCACGGACTTGGTTAAGTGAAGGAGTCAGCAGAGGTAATAGTATCTATCGGCAGCCTACTCGATTGTGCACTGGCATTCTTATATTTTTACAAATTCTCTGAAATTTTTTCTATCAATTACATGTCCTTCTGCTTTGTATGTATCCATGAAGTTTTGAGGAAATCGAGTTTTTTTGTTACTCCATTTGAACTCATATCCTGTTATTTTGCCATTTTTCTCTTCAACAAAGTCAATTTCCTGTTGCTGTTTGGTTCTCCAAAAGTACATTTTAGCAAATGTGTCTTTATAAAGGTTTTGCTTACGCCTTTCAGCAACTAAAAAGTTTTCCCATAAAGCTCCTTTATCTACTCTTAGTTCCAATTGATTAAAATTGCCTATAATCATATTGCGGATCCCATTGTCGTAAAAGTATATTTTCCTATTTTGTTTTATCTCATTTCGTATGTTCCGGCTAAAACTATTAAGTCTAAAAACAACATATCCTTTTTCTAATATGTCGATGTATTTTTGAACTGTAATTTTATTAATTCCAATAAGTTGAGACAACTCATTGTAATTAACTTCACTCCCCATTTGCAAAGCCAATGCTTGTAATAATTTTTCAAGTACCTCAGGCTTTCTAATGTCCGAAAAGGCTAAAATATCGCGATATAGGAAACTATTCAAGAGGTTTTTTAAAGTTTCGCGTTCTTTTCCTTGATTATTAATAACTTCGGGATAAAATCCGTATATCAATCTGTTTTCAATTTGTTGTTCAGATTTTATAAATCCAATTTTATTTTCGTATTCTTCCCATGAAATAGGAAATAATTCGTATTCCCATTTTCTGCCAGTCAAAGGCTCATTCAGTGCGTTTCCTAAATCAAATGACGACGAACCGCTTACAAACAACTGAACATTCTTAAATTGGTCAGTTATGATTTTCAGAGTCAAGCCAATTCCCGGTATTCTCTGCGCTTCGTCAAGAAAAATGTATTTAAAATCGCCTATAAAGGTCCGAATCTGTTCTGTCGTCGGGCTTTGTAATAGACTTCTTGTTGAAGGGTCGTCGGCATCAAGAAATAAATAATCCTTGTCTTTAAGAACCCATTTTAGCAAGGTTGTTTTTCCAACTTGACGGGCACCAACTACAACGATGGCTTTTCCTCCGTTAATCTTCTCTTTTATTGTTTTTTCTATGGTTCTGTCAAACATCTTTTTATTTCAAAGATACGAATAAATATCGTAATGACCAATGGTTATAATATTTAGTCATTTAAATAACGCAGTATCGTTTCTATTGATTGTGCACAACTTGCTGTAAGCCCTCGAAAAAGTTCATAAACACAAATACGCTTCATAAAGGGGCAAAACCTCAAGGTCTGCTTTTCCGGAATGGAGAAACCCCTTACATGCATATTCCGGATTATTCAAACTGGACACCCCATTCCGGTGAAACTTTACACCCTATTCCTGTTCAAATTGCACACCCCATTCCGGTGAAAGAGAGGGGCGTTGCCATCATCTGATGCCACAATATTTCTGTTGGGGTTTGTTGCTATGACCAGAGCAGCCCATCAAAGTAAGATTCCTAAAATTGATTATGAATAACATAAATTCCAGTGGGAAGAATAACTGGCGCCAGTCATTCTCAATTGAAACTAAAAAAATGAATAACTTTGAATTTAGAGGAAGAACTCATTACACACTAAAGGGGGATACTACCTTATCCGCAATGAACTATTGGGTCTGAAAATACAGGCTTTTTTTTTCTGATGGGCGCCAAAGTCAAAATTGCGTATAGCGCATAGGCACGAAAATTACAACATCATTACACATCTAATAAAAAACGGGAAAGGTTGCATCCACAAGGTTTGCAACATCTTTCCCATTTTCAAAAGAAAATCAATGATACCTATCCTGCCCGGCCTTCGCAATGCAGGTTGAGCATGCCTGATCTCGATATTTCGTAACCGTTTTTTATTTCTCCAACAGCAACCATCGAAATACAGTTCCTTTTGGTCATCTCGGCGCAAATCTTCACACAGGTGCCACATCCTTTGCACCGGTCAACGGCTATAAAGGCATGCTGCATCCTGTCGTTGTAGAGCAGAGTGTTTGGCTCCGGGCAATATAGGGTACAGAGCCGGCATTTGGTTTGTGAACATTTTTCACTGTCAACATGTGCTACTTTATACATCTTGCTTGATCGTTAAGTTCTCTAAGAAAAATCCATTTAATCAAAAAAAGACCATCCAGCCTCCCTGGCAAATTCATTTGCCGCTTTTACTGCGGCCATGTTTTTACCCACGAGTTCGTGCTTTTGTCCAAACTTTTTTTCCATCGCCTTATCCAATGAGGCTGTGCCGCCCGATGCTACAAACCCTTTGCCCAAGAAGCGCTCTGTCACCGCCAGTTCTATGGAAGCCAAATCGGGTATTGCAAGAATATGGCTTAAAGCCCCAAGCATGGCCATGTTTGTGGCCACTTCCGTTCCGGCATGGTCAAGAGCCAATTGGGTACCCGGCAGAAAAAATACCTTGGCTTTTTTATCCCGAAGTTCGCGCGCCTCATCTGCACCCAACTCAATGTCCTTCGGAGCATTAACCAAAATAACCGAATTGTCTTTAAGTCCTGAATAAAAAGGCATGGTGTATGATTTGCCGTGGGTAATCACCTGCGGGTGAAAAATTACAATAACATTAGGATAAATGATTTCGCCAATTTCGTACAATTTGCCTTCAGAAATCCTTACATAACTTTCCACCGGGGCCATCCGCTTCTCCGACCCAAAAAAGGGAACAATCGTGCTCTCGCTACCGCTGAGAATCACTCCGTTGCTCAGCACATGCGAGGCCGTAACAACGCCCTGGCCCCCCACGCCTGCCATCCTGATATTAAATCGCTTCATACAATTTTTTTTATCAATTTTCTATTCTATCATTATTTGATTCCATGCACCTTTTCGAGATACTCCCTGGCAGCATCGCTCATTTCCTCAACGAATGAGTAGCGGTCTTGCTCTACCTGCCGGGCATCGTCCATAACCTTTTCCGGCGGAATGGAATATTCGATATTGCATGATGTGTAGGCCTGCACATAGGTAGGTCCAATTTCTCTGGCTACAAGAATTGCTTTTCTGATGGTGTTCACGATTCGCGCCGGATTGGTGATTGTAAGCCGCGCGATATATGCCACACCGGAGGTCCGTGCCAATCCGAGCATATCTATTTTCTCAAATTGTTTGCCGAGGGGGGCCATCTTCACCACCTCACCCATTCGGGTCATTCCACTTTCCTGTCCTCCTGTGTTTCCGTAAACCTCATTATCGAGCATCACGGTGGTAAATTTTTCTTTCCGAAACCAGGCGTGCATCACTTGCGAAAATCCGATATCTGCCAAACCTCCATCCCCTGCCATTACGATAACATCTTTGTGTTGGTCCGGGAAGCGAAGCGCTAATCCCCTTTTGATGCCCGTAGCGACACCGTTGGTATCGCAATAGTTGCCATACACAAACGGCACGGCAGCCTGCGACAAAGACAAACGGCCGCAGCCGGCAGTACCCACTATCACCGAATGCTCGGGTGCGGGCAATGCAATAAGAGACATTCGGATAAAATAAGCCATTGCGCATCCTTCGCACATGGGATGCTCTTCTAATAGTTCCTTAAAGGAACCCACCTCCGAGAGTTTCATTGCCTTGCCAAACGGACCTCTTTGAATCAGGTCCTGATACTCTTTTGGCAAAAAAGGCAGAAAAACCGGCGAAACATTTATGGTATTTAGTGACATTGTTTTTTCTTTTTTGGTAAAGTTTTACTCGAAATGATTACCTGCAATACTCTGCATCCTGAAAAATCCATTGCAGAATCAACTCAGTAGGCATGGTGATACCACCGAACACTCTGGGTCCGGGTGTAATCTCGGCCTGAGAATGATTGTAGAGTGTGGCACGAATCTCACGGTTGAGCCAACCGGAGCAATTGAATTCGGGCACAATGATGCGCTTTGCGTTTTTGCATGCTTCGCGCAATTCTTCCACCGGAAAGGGCCTGAGTGATTTTATCTTTACCAGGCCAATGCGATGCCCCATTACTTCTGCCTGGAGCAAAGCCTCACGCGATTGCGACACAGCGCTGCCCGATGCCACAATCATGATTTCCGCACCCGGATTTACCACCTCAACCAGCCCGTTGAGATACTTGCTTATCCACCTTCTGGAGCGCTCCTGGGCAGCATGAATCTCCTGCTGCCAGGATGCATGCATCTGGTAACTGATGAAGTTGCTTTTTTGTATGGGTGCATCCCGGGCAATACGAATTGGTGGATTCTCATTGTCTATCATTGGTACTGCCTCCCGGTAACAGTCGCGCATGGGCAGCTTCAACTCGGAAGAGGGCATCTCAACCCATCCGCGTGCGTGGGTTACAAAAAAGCCATCTACAGCAACAGCCACAGGCAATGTAACTTCGCATTTCTCCGAAATGATGAAACCGGCTAAGGTCCAATCAAAAAAATCCTGATGGTTTTCGGCATGAAAAACAATGTTTCCACTTGAGATCATAAAATCGAGTTCCTGATTGTCGGGCTGAATTGACAAGGGAGCATTGATTACCCTGCACATAATCAGAAATACCAATGGCACACGATGTCCCGGCCACGACGCAATTACCTCTATGCCCCGCATAAGTCCGGGACCGGAGGAGGCGGTCATGCACCGCACGCCTGTGCGCGATGCACCCGAAATGGCAGAAAAGGCACCTACTTCATCCTCTGCACGGTAATAATCCCTAATATATCCCTGTCCAAACAAATCGCCTACCCTTTGCATGGTTTCACTCTGGGGTGTAATCGGATACGCTATGGCTATATCTACATTAGCTCGCTTTACAGCCTCGCTGGCTGCTTCACTGCCCGTTATAAACGCCTTGGTACGAGGCGCTTCAAATAATAAATATTCGGGCGAAACAACTTTTTGTTGTGGTTTTATTAATTCCATTTTTGTATGCTTCTTTCTTCATTAACATATTTACTTCACATGCCATTGGCCTTATTGGCAGCAACTGCTTTTTGGGCTTCGGTGAGCTGAATACCGGGGCTGCCGGCATGGTAGGGCTGCAGGCCATTGGCCTTAAGTCTGCGGACAGCTTCAGTTAATGCCTGCACCTTGTCGGTACCGCAAAATGGCAATGATGCCATGGAATCTTCATGACCTGCTTCATTGCAAAGGGTGATAGTATAACAATTGGTTCCTGCCCTGATCATCTTCAGTGTGATGTTGGCAAAATGGCAATGCACCCCAATAAAAACACAAACCTCAATCTTGTTGTGCACAATAGTGAGGTTTGGGTGACAAGGATTGATAACGGCTTCCGGGTCGATTTTCGGATAAATGGGCCGGTAATCGGGCATAGGAATGATACGCACTCCGGGAATCTCCAAGGCAAGCTCCATGACGCTTTCGGCCTTTACAGAAACTCCGTCCCTCCATGCCCACAATACCAGTGGACCCGGGAAAATGGTGGGATTGCGCCGGGTAAGCAACTGCCGGGCCATCTCTTCGATGGTGTCGTGCTCCCCCTTAATTACACCTTCTACCAAACCCTCACCCGCCAAAGGAAGTGTTATTCCGCAGCAGGCTGCCGAAGGAGGCAACAACCCTTCGGGGCCGGGCAAAACCCGATAGCCTTTGACCCCCTCCCATCTCTTGTTACCAAGATTTTGTGAATCAATGTTTAACATAAATGATATTTTTTAAATAGAAATAAAATATTGAAAAAAAGAATGTATGTTATAAGTTTTAAATCAAATTATAAGACAATTTTATCGGTCTAAAAATACAACTATTACCTTTCAACCTTTGGAAAAATTGAGAAAATATTTCAGATTTACTTCTGTGCAATTTCTCAACCATAACAATATGATTTACACCATAATGCACAATGCGTTCATCATCTATGTTCCTTAGGGTTTATGGAGACGGCTATTTTTTAGCAATTTATGTAGCCTTAGTTATGCTGTTCAGGATTCGTAAGTGAATGCTGACAAATTAGCACAGATGCAGGATTGGATTGATATGGGAGTTATGTGCGATTTTGAAAAACCCGAACAGTCAAACTCCTTCAAAATAAATAACACGAAAGTTTCACTTTAGGTAAACATTTGTAATTTTGTGCAGTGGACAAAAATCAGAAATATAGAAAGATAATCTTTTACAAGAGCTACTTTCAAAACTTCTTTTCCAAACAAACCTAAAAAGTAAAAGCAAAAATTGTTTGGACATTTGACAGAAGGAAATAGAAATGGCACTTAAAATAAAAGCAGAATGAATTGGAAATCGCGAATACCAAAAAATAAAATAATACTACTATGAGCAAAGCGAAAAATAAAAACTTGATGACTCTTGAAGAGTTCAAAGAAAAGAACTTTGGAAAACGAGGGACAAAAGAGCGTGATGAACTTGAATCAGGTTATGAAGCCTTCAAAATCGGAGCTTTGATTCACGACACTCGTGTTGAAATGGGAATGACACAACAACAACTTGCAGAAAAAGTTGGGACTACAAAATCCTATATTTCAAAAATTGAGAACAATATAAAAGAAGCACGCATTTCGACACTTCAAAAAATCATAGAGCTTGGTTTTGGCCGACGACTTGAATTAAATATAAAAATCTGAGGGTTGACCTGATTGAAAAAAGAAAAACCGCATATAACGCGGGTTTTGGATCAGACGGGCTGACGGACAAACCTTGAGTTTTGTGCCTCGCATCAAGTTCAGTGCAGTTTGACATTTTTGTGCTCCGAATTGAAAATCAGCGAAGCTAAACCCGCCCGAAAGCAAAACCCGGTACGGTAATGCTGAAAAACGACCGTAAAAATAAAAATGTTAATTTTGGACAATAATAAATCAAGATGACACGAGACAAAAGAATTGAACTCATTAAGAAACTCCAGACAGCAAGGAAATCAAAGGTTATAACTCTCGTTACAAGCGACAGAATTAATTTGAGTGCTCCTATTCATCAAATGATGAATGATATAATTTATGAGCAACTTAGAGCTATAAAGGGCAAGGGAGGGGCGTTTGAAAATATAGATTTATTTTTATACAGTCGCGGTGGTGACAGTGACGCACCATGGAGCATTGTCTCAACCATAAGAGAAGTTTTCCCAGACAAAAAATTTAATGTTCTAATTCCATTTCGCGCGCACAGTGCAGCGACAATGATTAGTCTCGGTGCCGATGAAATCGTTATGACAGAGAAAGCGGAATTAGGTCCAGTTGACATTACAATTTCCAATTCTCCATTGAATCCACCTCATCCCGTCACAAGAACTCCAATAGATATTTCAGTTGAAGATGTAATGGGATTTATTGCACTATTAGATAAACTTGATTGCACCAGGGCGGAAGAAAAAATCAAATCATTTGAAATACTTTCCAATCATATTAATCCTTTGGCAATAGGAAAAGTTAATAGGCTTTTGGAGCAAACCAAACTTGTGGCTGATAGAATGCTTTCAAATAGAAAAGAAATACTTACAAGAGAACAGAATGATGAAATTGTAAGAAAACTTGGTTCGGAAATTTATTCTCATAGACATTCCATTTCGCGTTCTGAGGCAAAACAAATAGGTCTTTCATATGTAAAAAATGCAGAAGATTTTAAGATTGAACATTTACTTTGGGAACTTTATGAAGGATATGCTGCAATCTTAGAATTAAAGGAACCATTCAACCCAGAAAAATATTTATCAGATAATAATGTTGACAATCACAAATGGGATAATCTAAAAAAGGCAATGATTGAATCGGAATATGATTCCCATGAACAAATTTGTGATATTGAAGTAAAACGACTAAGACAAATTAATCAGCCAATACATATCAATCCTCAAATTGCATTACCCGCAATTCCTGCTGGTCTAAATGAGCAGCAAATTCAGGCATTTTTGCAGAATTGGCTGTCTCAAAATTTAGCCGTACTTTTGAGAGATGCAACAAAGGTGGCAATTGAGACATTTTTAAAGACACAACCGTCAGGTCAAATGGAGTTAAAAATTACCGATAAACTATGGAAAAAAATATAAAAGCAATCAATATTGACATTGTAATCAAAAATCAAGACAATGTATTACTCTTTGAAATAAAAGACCCAAAGAGACTACACAGAAATTTACTTGATGATATTAAGAAGGAAATTTCTATTGCGCAAAATGACACTGTTGTAATTTATCCCGAGCAAAAAATCATTGACTCTCAAAGGGTTTTTCTTGAGGACACATCACGTATTTTATAAATTTGTCCTTTTATACCACCTCTTTCTCTCTGACTTTAGACAATAACGGACTTCACTTGTGGACAGTGACGCAGGACAGAAGCACGAACCGCCAACAACACCTTGCCGTCATGCGGGCTTCAGTGCAACTTGAAAGTGATTGCAAATAATTATTTTCGTATCGGCTTGACAGTTTTGTGCTCCGAATTGAAAATCAGCGTAGCTAAACCCGTCCGAACGCAAAGCCAGGGACCGTTAGCGGTTATGGTAGGACGATCGCAAAGTGGATAACAATTTAAACCGATAAAACAATGAAGGAAGAAATTTTATTTACCGAAAGACAAAGATTTAAGCAATGGTGGTTGTGGTTAATTCTGTTGGGAATTAACGGACTTTTTTTGTTTGGAGTATTCAGACAAGTTATCGGTGAACAGCAATTTGGCGATAAACCAATGAGCGACACAGGACTTTTAATAACGACAGGACTAACCATTGCTTTGACACTTTTGTTTATAAACTTTCGCCTTGACACAACCATTAAGAGAAACGGAATATATGTTCGCTTTTTTCCATTTCACTTAAAATTCAAACATTACACTTGGGACAGCTTGACAAAATCATTTGTTAGACAATATTCGCCTTTGAGTGAATACGGAGGTTGGGGCTTACGACTTGGACTTTTTGGAAAAGGAACCGCTTTTAATGTTTCGGGCGACAAGGGTTTACAGCTTGAATTTACAGACAATAAGAAATTGCTCATTGGGACAAATAAACCAGAAGAATTGACAGAAACGCTAAATAAAATAGGACAACTAAAACAATGACAATAAGAACCACATTCCCATGTTTGTCCATTTGGCAATAACCAGACGATGATGTATCCGACAGGTTAGTCAGCAACTTTGAAATCCTATAAGGCCCTGTCTCATAATAAAATTTGAAGGAGGCTCTTGCGATTCGGGAGTTTGCCATGCTTTAAACTGCATGGGCTTATTTCCTAAGAAATAGCATTGCACCGTCTCGCCTTTCGCAAGACGCATACAAAAACTGATAGCAGTGCTTATAAAATGGCGCAATCAAAGAGAAGTGTATTAATCCTCAAAAAAATGCTGCAGCAAATCCAGATAATTCTCTTTCCAGCCTGTAAGCATGTTTTCGTAAGCCTCGTCCGGAATTCCGGTATGTTTTACATGTATTTGCGTTCCGGACTTTTCAGGCTGAAGGCTGATGGTAACCACTGAGTTTTCTTCTTCACTGTCGAAATACCACTGTTGTTGAATGGTTTTCGATGGTTCGAAAAACAAATTGCGCCCTGTGATATTGCCTCCCAGCATACTGAACTCCGAACCCGGTACGGCCTCCATTTCAGCAGGCTCATTGGTCCACAAAGAAATCGTAAAAGGATTCGTAAGCGCGATATACACCTCCTCGGGAGGGGCTTCGATATGCCGGGTGATTTGAATGGTTCTGGCCATTAGTCTTTCATTTTTTTTAATACGATTCCGGTGAGTGTTGGTAGATACAGGCTCAGGTGCATTGAGTGGCCTTCTGGGATTGTTTCGTAAACCATTTGAGTGTCAATACGGCCAAATCCGCCAAAATTCAGGCTATCGGTGTTGAGCACTATTTTGTAGTTACCGGGAGCTGCAGGAACCTGAAAATTCTCATTGGATTCAAATGGATTAAAGTTGAAAACAAATATAAAACCTCCTCGTTCAATGGCTAATATTTGATTGTCAATATGTTCCAGAGATTTATGCACATCCGGCACAGCCAGCAGTTTTTGGGTTTTGAAAAACATAATCATTTCGCGGTCAAAATTGGCGAGCATGTGATAGTACAACTTCTCATCGTTCAGAAGACTCCACTGCCTTCGGGCATAATGATACGACCAATTGTTGTGTGCTCCCGGAAAATCTATCCATTCCGGATGTCCAAATTCATTGCCCATAAAATTCAGATATCCATTACCAGCAGTGGCAATGGTGGCAAGCCTGATCAATTTGTGCAGGGCAATTCCGTTGTTTACCACCAGATTGTTGTGATCAAAATGCATGTGGTAATACATCTCCTGATCAATCAACCAAAAAATCAAAGTTTTATCGCCCACCAATGCCTGATCGTGTGATTCTGCATAGTGTATGGTTTTTTCATCTGCTCTTTTGTTGGTGAGCTGATAAAACATTTCGCCCACATGCCAGAATTGGATGCGCTGCTCACGAATGGTTCGTATCCAATAATCCGGTAAACCCATAGCCAACCTGTGGGTAAAGCCCAGACCTCCATGATGCAACGGTACGGCAAGGCCCGGATATCCGCTCATTTCCTCTGCAATGGAAATTGCATACGGATTAACTTCGCCAATCAGCTTATTTGCAAGGTATAGATAGGCGATTGCATCCTCATCCTGATTGTGGTTGAAGTACTGCCCATAATCCATGAAATTGATTCCCATGCCGTGGTCGCGATACAGCATGCTGGTAACTCCATCAAACCGGAAACCATCAAAACCATATTCCTCGAGCCAAAATTTGCAATTGGAAAGCAGAAAGTGCAGCACTTCATTTTTGCCATAATCAAAACACCGGCTATCCCAGGCTTTATGGTTGCCCCTGTCGCCTTCATGAAAAAACTGATAAAGTGTTCCATCAAAACGACTAATTCCCTCCACTTCGTTTTTAACAGCATGCGAATGCACAAGGTCCATGATCACTCTGATTCCTCTGCCATGGGCATCGTCGATCAGGGCTTTCAGTTGCTCGGGAGTTCCAAACCGGCTCGATGCTGCGAAAAAACTGCTCACATGGTATCCAAACGACCCGTAATAGGGATGCTCCTGGATTGCCATGAGTTGAATGGTATTGTATCCTGCCTTTTCGATATAGGGTAGCAAATGCACACGAAACTGCTCCCAGGTACCAACACCGTATTCCTCCGTAGCCATTCCGGCATGGGCTTCATAAATAATTGGAGGCTCCAGAGGATTTCCTGGCGGGGAATTTTTCCAGGTGTACTGTTGGGGAGGGCGCCAAACCTGCGCATTCCAAATATGTGTGTGCGAATCTTGTACCACCCTTCTGGTCCAGGCCGGAATTCGCTCCCCGCTTCCACCTTCGTAGGTTACATAGAGCTTGTAAAGACTTTGATGCTGAAGCACTGTATCGGGCAGCCTGAGCTCCCAATTCCCCATTTCTATACGGGTAAACTGGAAATCAGCAGAAGGTCGCCAGCCGGAGAAATCGCCAATCAGATACACTTCCAATGCATTGGGTGCCCACTCCCTGATTACCCAACCATCGCCTGTGCGGTGCAATCCATAGTACAAATAGCCGTTGGCAAAATCATACAAGGATTTCCCGCCTGTAAGCTCTGATTCTTTTTGCAAGGCAAGGTTGAGCCTGTGTTGAATTGTCCCCAAAAAAGGATGGAGTTCCTCATCGTTAGCAGCAAAAAGCCGGAATTCCATAATCAGGATTATAGGTAGGTGAAAACAGAAAATTTAGATGTTCCAAACCTAATGGATTTTACTGAGAAAAGCTATTATCGGGGTACTTTTTTTTATCCGGAAAGCGCAATTAAAGCAAATCCTGTATTTTTGCCTAATTTAAATTCAATCTGAATAAAATTAAAAAACAATACAGCGATGCTACTCAGTGATCTGAAAATGGGCGAAAAAGGCATTATTGCCAAAGTGAAAGGACGCGGGGCATTTCGCAAAAGGATTTTGGAAATGGGGTTTGTACCGGGCAAGGAGGTGGAGGTTATCAAAAAGGCTCCACTGCGAGATCCGATAGAATACAGCATTTTGGGTTACAATGTTTCGCTGCGCAATAGCGAGGCCCAGCTAATCGAAATGGCAGAAGTAACTTCCCTCCCTGTTCACGATGATAAACTCTTTGAAGGTACTCTTTCGTTAGAACGCACCGGTAAGGATCCCGGCAATCGCAAGACTATTCATGTAGCCTTGGTAGGCAACCCCAATAGCGGCAAAACAACCTTTTTCAACTATGCCTCAGGAGCACACGAGCGGGTGGGTAATTACGGCGGAGTAACTGTTGAGGCGAAAGAGGCAAGAATGAAACATGCAGGATATTTGTTTCATATCACCGACCTGCCGGGAACATATTCCATTACAGCCTACTCGCCCGAAGAGTTGTATGTGAGGAGCTTCATACAGGAACAATTGCCCGATGTGGTGGTAAATATTGTAGATGCCTCTAATCTGGAGCGAAACCTGTACCTCACCACCCAGCTCATCGACATGGATGTGAAGATGGTGATGGCTCTTAATATGTACGACGAGCTTCAGTCATCGGGCGATGTGCTGCACTACGATGCTCTGGGCAAACTGATGGGCATTCCCATTGTGCCGGCCATGAGCCACAAAGGGAAGGGGATAAAAGAGACCTTCGATAAAGTAATCGAAGTGTTTGAAGACCGCAATCCCGATGCCAGACACATCCATATCAACTATGGCACAAGTATTGAAAAATCATTAAAAACTATTCAGGATCTGATTAATGCCCCGGACAACCAGCATCTTACCGACCGGGTTTCTACCCGTTTTCTGGCTATCAAACTTCTGGAAGAGGACAAAGATGCGGTTAAAAAAATCATGGAGCATTGCCACAATCATGAGGCAATCATTTACACAGCCTCTCTTGAAAGCAAAAAATTAGAAAAGGAGTACGGCGAAAATCCCGAGACCACGATCACCGACCTGAAATACGGATTCATTGCAGGAGCGCTCAAGGAAACCTTTACCAGAAATAAAGCCACAGAGCGCAAGACAAGCGAGGTGGTTGATACCCTCATCACCCACAAATTGTTTGGCTTTCCTATCTTTCTGTTTTTTATGTGGTTGATGTTTTCGGCAACTTTCTGGCTTGGAAGCTTCCCTATGGAGTGGATTGAGACGGGAGTGGGAGCCCTGGCCAATTGGGTTTCGCTACTAATGCCTGAAGGCACCCTGAAAGACATGATTGTTAATGGAATCATCAGCGGAGTTGGCGGAGTAATTGTGTTTCTGCCAAATATTGTTTTGTTGTTTCTGTTTATAAGTTTGCTCGAAGACACAGGTTATATGGCAAGAGCAGTGTTTATCATGGACAAGTTGATGCACAAAATCGGGTTGCACGGCAAATCGTTTATACCCCTTCTGATGGGTTTTGGGTGCAATGTTCCGGCCATTATGGCGGCCCGAACCCTTCCAAATCGCAACGACCGGTTGATTACCATGCTGATTAACCCCTTCATGTCGTGCAGTGCGCGTTTGCCCATTTTCGTACTGATGATCAGTGCCTTTTTCCCGGAAAACCAGGGAACCATGTTATTTCTGATTTACCTCACAGGGGTATTGGTTGCCATTGGAATGGCCATTATCTTTAAGAAAACGCTCTTCAAAACTGCCGATAATCCCTTCGTGATGGAGTTGCCGCCCTATCGTGTACCTACGATAAAAACCACTACACGCAATATGTGGAGAAAGGCTGTGCATTATCTGCGCAAAATCAGTGGCGTTATTCTGATTGCGTCGCTGGTTATATGGGCGTTGGGCTATTTTCCCAATGGTGAAAACTTCCGGCAAAACTTAGACGCACAGCTTGCCGAAATTACCACAGGCTATCAAGAGCAGATGGGCCAAATTCCCGTAACGGATGATACCGCCAGGCAGGAATTGCAGGCGCGTATGGACTATTCGCTACAGGAGGCTACCACAAGAGCCAATACCCAAAGGTTGGAAGAAAGCTTTATAGGACGCATTGGTCAATTTATACACCCCGTAATGGAGCCTCTGGGTTTCGACTGGAAAATGTCTATCAGCATTTTGTCAGGAGTAGCTGCAAAAGAGATAGTGGTAAGCACTCTGGCAGTGCTGTATCAGGTAGATGAACCGGAAGAAACCGGGAGTGGATCCTTGGTACAAAAACTGCAAACCCAGATTCATACAGAAGGCCCCCGCATGGGTCAGAGGGTTTTTACACCCCTGGTAGCACTCAGCTTTATGATTTTCGTACTGCTATATTTTCCTTGTGTGGCCGTTTTTGCAGCCATTACCAAAGAAGCAGGACACTGGAAATGGGGTGTATTTGCAGTGGTTTATACAACCACCGTGGCTTGGCTGGCTTCGTTTCTTGTGTTTCAGATCGGAAGCCTGTTTGTGTAGCCCTCTGCCCTTGCAACAAACCATATTGGCTGCTTAGAGAAACGACTCTTGAAGGATAGGGATTGTGGGTTTTTGCTAATGGGCCAGCAATATCAGGCAAATAGTTCTTTAAATATGTTTTCTAAGTCTTTGTCAAGTTCTCCATTGTAGTCTCAGACCTCCTTACCTCGTCCAATAAAAACGGGTGATATAAGCAATACTAACGCAAAATAAAAATGCGGTACTTTTGCTTTATGCAACTACAATTACCCTACTTTCCGAAAGATGCCAGGATGATCTCAGATTGTGTTGGCGTTTATGAAAAAGACGATATTGTGCAGTATATC
>Ga0209316_100256_pt1 | contig 19310 bp, 15 predicted proteins | sample 3C3metaG_FD_184150 | JGI IMG/M metagenome (GOLD analysis project Ga0209316, IMG submission 184150) | Freshwater bacterial and archeal communities from Indian Creek, Illinois, USA - 3C3 metaG (SPAdes) (version 3) | ecosystem: Environmental > Aquatic > Freshwater > Unclassified | place: USA: Indian... | reverse complement strand
ACTGATTTGCTGAACACCGGCAAGCTCATTCATCCTAGAACGTTGGAAGCAAGAAATTATATGATTATATATGAGGCGGAGGGACAGGTACGTTGTCCCTGATAACTAACTGTGTCTGCTTGTCTCTTCTTGACAAAACAGGTTCGCTTGGTATAATCCCAAGTTTGACACTTGAATGATTAAAAAGCCTAGAAACCCATTGATATCAAGGGATTTTAGGCTTCAATATTGTTATGAAATTTTTAGGTGTCTGCAAAATGGGATTTTGATTATATTTGGCAAATACTCGAGCGAATGGCAAATTAAAGCCATTATTGCTGCTCAATGATCGATGAATTTTCGATGTATTAGTCTGCTCTAAGAGTTCATTAAATAACTAAACGAATTTATAAAAATTGCTTGATGCAATTAATAATATTGTACGATTAAACCTTAATATTTTACACACTGAAAAGGGTTTTATCATATTATCGTAAGAAATTGCATAACTACAGCAATAAGTCCACTTATGCTCTGATAATCGCTGCGTTATAATGTAAACATCAATTTGTTTCTATACAAAGGAAAGGGGGATAAAGTTGCAGGCACAGATAAAACTAGAAATGCGTAGCATCGAAAAAACTTTCCCCGGCGTAAAAGCTTTGAGTCATGTAAACTTTTCCGTCACCAAGGGTAGCGTTCATGTACTTTGCGGAGAAAACGGCGCGGGAAAATCTACGCTAATGAAGATATTAAATGGTGTCTTTCAACCCGATCAGGGAGAGATAATTATTGACGGACATCCAGTCCGATTTGATAATCCAATTGATGCCCGGAAAAATGGGATTGCAATGATCTTTCAAGAATTAAACTACATTCCCGAGATCACCATTGAAGAATATCTGTTTTTGTGCAGAGAACCTCTAAAGTGTTTCGGAAGGGTCGATTGGAAGAAAATTCGTCAGCAGACACTAAAACTTCTGAAACAAGAGCAGCTGACTTATCATCCGGAAACACAGATGAAGAACCTGAGCGTGTCAGATATTCAGATGTTGGAAATCCTAAAAGCCATTTCTTATGAGTCAGAGATCATCATAATGGATGAACCCACCTCAGCTATAACCAGCAAAGAAGTAGAGATGCTTTTTAATAAGATTAGGCAATTGAAGGAAAAAGGGGTTAGCATTATCTATATAACCCATAAAATGGACGAGATTTTTCGCATAGCTGATACAATTACCGTCATGCGTGATGGCAAAGTGATCGATACCAAGCCAGCGACTAAGTTTGACGTAAATAAAGTGATTTCCTTAATGGTCGGTCGGGAGATTGTAAATGCATATCCCAAAGAATCTGCAGTTATAGGAGAGAACCTGTTTGAAGTCAGAGGACTGTCCTTCGGACGCAAATTCCAAGATATCTGCTTCCGAGTTCTAGAGGGAGAGATTGTGGGGTTTGCTGGGTTGATGGGCGCTGGCAGAACCGAGGTTTTCCGAGCGGTTTTTGGATTGGATCCCTTTACGGAAGGAGAGATTCGGGTTAGGAACCGCACCGTCCGAATAAGAAGCGTGAAGGATGCAATTGAAAACGGCATAGCCATGTTGTCGGAGGATAGGAAGCGTTACGGGATTATACCTGCCCGTAGTGTTATGGAAAACGTATCTCTGCCCAGCCTAGAGAAGTTCATATTCGGAGGTCGTTACCATCGGAACAAGGAAGTAGAGGTTACGTCCTTCTATTGTAGGAGGATGAATGTGAAGACACCTTCCTTGGAAACGCCAGTCGATGATTTGAGCGGAGGCAATCAGCAAAAGGTTGTCCTAGTCAAATGGATGGTGCGCAATCAAGATATCCTGATTCTGGATGAGCCAACTAGGGGAATCGATGTCGGAGCAAAATTTGAGATTTATAAGCTGATGACAACCCTGGTTAAAGAGAAAAAAGCTGTTATTATGATCTCCTCCGAATTGCCGGAGCTCATCGGCATGTGCGATCGGATCTATGTAATGGCAGCTGGTCGAATTATGGGAGAGCTTCAATCGGAAGCTTTTTCACAGGAAAACATAATGAAACTGGCAACAAGGAGGTAAGGAGAACAATGGTGGATACTAATAAAACAAGGCTTATGCATTGGTCAGAGGTACTCCGTAAGTATCGAAGCAAGTATGGCATATATCTGGTACTAATCGCCATGTTTGCGTTAAGCTCGATCATCAGCCCTGTGTTTTTGTCGGTTAATAATATTGCCAATATATCAAGACAGATCTCAATTATTACAATCATCGCTTTTGGCGCAACCATCCTGATTATATCAGGTCAACTCGATCTCTCTGCCGGGTCGGTGTTGGCCTTGGCAGGAGTACTGTCTGTTGCGGTATACAAGGCTTCTGGCTCTCTTGTACTGGCTATGGTGATTGGTCTGGCGATCGGTATTCTATGCAACTTCTTAAACGGTATTATGGTTACACGATTTGGTACACCTCCCTTCATTGCTACCTTGGCCATGCAGACCGTGGCAAGGGGTGTTGTCCTGCTATATACAAACGGTCAAAACATTTATCAGATAGGCGACTATATTGTCTTCGGGCAAGGCTCAATCGGTAATATACCAACGCCTATCTTCTTCATGGTTTTCATCATGATGATAACTTGGTATCTGCTGCGCCATACCAGATTGGGACGAAGTCTGTATGCAGTAGGCGGAAATATGGAAGCTGCAAGGGCATCAGGCATTAACATAACCAATACCAAGATGAAGGCATATATAATCAATGGTATGTTTGTCGGGTTAGCTGGCGTGCTGTTCATGTCCCGGGTAAATGCCGGGCTGCCTAATGCGGGGATCGGAGCCGAGTTTGAGGGGATGACCTCGGCTATTATTGGTGGAACAAGTTTTTCCGGTGGGATTGGCAGTGCCGGCGGGACCATGATCGGCGCTTTCATCATGGGCATTCTGAATAATATCATGAATCTTATGAGGGTGGAGTCTTATGTACAGCAGGTGATTCGCGGTGCGATTATTGCTTTGGCTGTCATTTACGACATCCGGTCAAAGAAAGGCGGGATTAAACTCCTCGGTAGTATTACGAATTGGTTGAAAAAGTATTCCAGAACTCTGTCGACAGGACAGAATACTTGATTTTAAGCCTTAAGGCTTGAAATAAAAAGAAAAAAATAGAAAGAGGTATAATTCAATGAAAAAAGTTTTAAGTTTCATGATGGTTCTTGTTTTGAGCGTTTTCCTTCTGATGGGCTGCCAAGCTAGAACAGAAAATGCAACACCCGAGAGAACAACCTACAAAATCGCATATATTGCGAGAGCGCAGGGTGACTCCTTTGCAGCTTGGTTGGCGAATGCTGTTGAGGAAGAAGCCGAGAAGTACCCGGACATTATGCTTACCGTTTATGACGGAGAGAGTCGCAATGAGGTTATTGCATCCCATATCGAAAATGCCGTCATTAATGAGTATGACCTGATTCTCCTTCAGCCCCTGGATTCGGAAGCTCAAGTCGCACCGGTTACTGAGGCCATGAATGCAGGAGTTAAGGTTGTAACCGTCAATAATCGGATCAACGATAATGATCGGGCACCGGCCATCGATGCGGATCCGGTGGAACAAGCAGCCAGAAACGCAAGACTCGCTGTTGAACAAGTGCCTGAGAACGGTAGGGTTGTCGTGCTCATGGGACCGGCTGGCAATATGCATTCGGATCAACGGCGGATTGGCTGGCAGAAGGAGTTCTTTGATAAACGTACCGATGTTACCATCTTAGGTGAACAGATTGCTAATTGGAATAAGGACGAAGCTATGCGGTTTATGGAAGACTGGATCGTAGCCTTTGGCAGGGTTGATGCTGTTATCTCTATGAATGACAATATGGCTGCAGGCGCAATTGAAGCCATACAGGCCGCCGGATTAAATGATATTTTGGTTTACGGCGTCGACGGTACTGCTGAAGCCGCTATGCTGATACAGGAGGGTCTTATGACCTCCACTACATTTCAAAATGCATACTTACTTGCAGAAACCGCTCTGAGGCTCAGCCATGATCTATTGACTGGTAGCGTGGAACACGATATTATAATGATTGATTGCCCTTTATACACAAAGGACAATGTTGAGGAACTCATTGAGATCCACAGGAAAGCGGGCAATATTGAGTAAGAATGATTGAGATATTAAGCACTTCCCGGTTGGCCTTATGACCTTTGAACGGGATAACCCTACTTGATGTGCCTTTTGACATAATAAGATGATTTCGTTCGATAAACATGTAGTGTGATATATAAGGAGTGATAAGTGAATGAAAAACAAAGCGGTTTTTATGACTGGTATCCGTGAAATGGCAATATGTGAAATTGAGATGCCTTTGCCTAGCCCCGACCAAGTGGTGATTCGATTGAGCTTATGTGGCATATGTGGCTCGGACATGCATTATTATGAGAGTGGAAGAATAGCTGATTTTGTTGTAAAAGGAGATTTCATACTGGGGCATGAATGCGCAGGAACTGTGGTACAAATTGGAGAGCAGGTTAAAAAACTGAAAGTCGGCGACAAGGTCTGTCTGGAACCGGGGATAACCTGCGGACAATGCGAATTTTGTAAAGGTGGTCGGTATAATCTTTGTCCCGATGTCGCTTTCTTGGCTACACCGCCCTATCATGGCGCTTTCAGACAATATATGGCATACCCTGAGAATTTATGTTTCAAGCTCCCTGACAATGTGACGCCTTTGGAAGGAGCCCTTGTGGAGCCCTTGGCGGTGGGTCTTCATGCGGCATCTCAAGGGCGAATAGGGTTGGGAAGTAGTGTAGCTATTCTTGGCGCCGGATGCATTGGCTTAATGACCTTGCAGGCGGTCAAAGCCTTTGGGGCGGCTCATGTGACGGTGACCGATATCGCATCGAAAAGGCTGAATTTAGCTGCGGAACTTGGGGCTGATGCTATCGTAAATGCAAAAGAGAAAGATCCTATTCAAGCTGTGATGGAGTTCACCGGCGGTCAAGGAGTGGACGTCGTTATTGAAACGGCAGGATCTGAAACTACCGTCCAACAGACGGCATACTTGGTAAAAAGGGGTGGCAAGATCGTCTTTGTCGGAATGCCGCCAAGTGACATCATTCCATTCAATTTCTCCAAGCTACTGGCTGGAGAAGCAGAGATAAAGACAGTGTTCCGATACAGGAATTTATATCCTGCAGCTATAGAAGCCATTGCTTCGGGCAGAGTGAACGTTAACAGGATGGTGACTCACGAGTTTCTCTTTTCGCAGACTAAGGAAGCCTTCGAGTATGTAATTGCTCATCGTGAGGATGTAGTCAAAGCTGTAATCAAACTCTCTGCGGATTAAACTAAATGCCGGCATGATAGGTAAATATTGTGATAAGATAGTGTACTCACATAAGATAAATTCCATATGAAAAGTTCTCTTCCCCCATCAGTCGATGGTAAACACTTCTTTATCGTCGTTTTGTTGGGGATCTTTTGTTTCTATAAATTTTCTGATGTACATATGAAGAGGATGTGCTAAAATAAATTCGCTTAAGTTCATGTATTTATTTTCTGAGAAATTGATAAATAGAACTCCGGATGATATGTGAGGAGGGAACTCCGTGAAAAAAACCGGGATTGTGGTTGTTACCCTCGTAGGGATGTATATGCTGATAACAGCATATATGCTTTATGAGGATCTAAGCTTCGGTAATTCTGAGATCCGGGCTGTTACTCCGGCAAGGGGAAAACCGGCGGGTTTTGAATATATCGAGGCGCCGGAAGGGTTCGACTGGCGGCAATTTGAAGGGATAACGCTTGATTTTGTTGTGGAGAACAATATAAACGCAAACATTCTGACCCGGGAAATCGGAGAATTCATCAATGCAACCGGCATAAATATAAATATTCGCCCGATGGACTATTGCACATTTATTGAGAAAATGAGCATTGATTTTATCTCCAGAACCGCAAAGTATGAGCTGATTTATGTCGATCCGTACCAGACATTGAATCGATTTTACAATAGATTGGAGGATTTGAACCTTTTCAATAATGATGAAACCCTGCCAAAACTGGCCGGATGGCCGGGAGATTTCTATCAAAATCAGGTAGATGTAGTTTCATATTTTTTAGATCGTAGACGGTTGTACGCAATTCCCTTCGATTCAACTACTATGATCCTTTTCTATCGCAAGGATATCTTCGATAAATATAGAACCGCTTTTTTTGATGACAAAGGTTATGACTGGACTCCCGGTACGCCTGATTTTACATGGGAACGGTATATTGAAATCGCAGCTTGGATCGATGCCAATGTTCCTGACTCGGAGGTAAGATATGGAAGCGGACATATGGCTCAGCATCATAATTCCATTTATACCGATTTCTCTAATGTAATGGCCGCTTATGGCGCGGATTTTTTTTATGATATGAATGCCGGTAGTCTGGGTGTGAAAAATCTTGAGCAGATAGGTGTTGGTAGTAATGCCTTCATTAAAGCCTTGTCTGTCTATAAGGAAGTCATACGAACTGCATCTCCCGACAGCCTTAATTGGGACTGGGTGGATAGCGCTGAGGCATTCAAACAAGGTGAGATTGCGATGATGCCTAACTGGGATGAATATTGGGCGACCATTGAAAACGAGGCATTGTCTAAGGTAGCAGGACAGGTAGGTTGGAGTGTATTGCCTTATGGAGAAGTTCGCAGCGCTAATATTTACGGAGGTTCAGGTATCGGGATCAACAAAGATGCCCCGGAAGAGAAAAAAAGAGCGGCTTGGCTTTTTATCGTATGGTTTTCCAGCGAACATATCCAAACGCTCATACTGAATGCACCTGGAGGTGGTAATATTCCGCCAAGGAAATCAATCAGTGAGAATCCTGATATAATTAGCAACACCACAGCTATGCATATGCCAATCGTACTATCAGCATGGTCGCCAGACAAGGCCTATTTTAGGCCAAAGGCAAAAAACTTTTATAGCATTGAAAACATCATAATCGACAACCTTCATAAAATGCTTAGGTACGATTATGATCCTTCGGAGATCGCGCATCAGATGTATTTGGAGCTTTCACAGCTGCCGTAGGGGAGAGAGTCGTGAAAAAAATTGTATTTTACCATCGATTCCGTTTCAAACTAATTTTTATGATTTTAATCTCCACAATTTTACCATCGCTTTTCCTCTATCTGATTTATGCAGACTTCATCAGGGAGATTATTACTGAAAAATACATTGAATCTACGATGCAGTCCGTTTTGTCGACGGGGGAGAATATAAATTACACATTAAATGGCATGGTAGAATTTTCAAATCTTATCTTGACAAATCGGGATTTCATTCATGTTCTAAATAACAACCCTGTTCCGGGTACTGGTTCGTTTCGCAGCTTACTTCGTAGCTTTTTCACATCCCGTGAGGATGTTGCAGGTATATATGTCTATACAGAAAACGACATATATTACGTTGGCGCTGTGAAATCCAATGAGAATATCAGCCATCCATTGAAGAAGATCAGGGACACCGGCGGCGAGCCGGTATGGCTTGAGACTACCTCGACCTTAATCAATATATTCTCCGGTCAGTTTATCCGGTATTATTTCTCTCTTGGCAGAAAAGTAATTGATTTCAATACATTGAAGGAGCTCGGGTACCTCAAAATTGACATTGATGAATCCATTTTGGAAAAGTCCTACAAGCACCTGTCGGTTGAGCCTGATATTGAGGTCTTTATAATAGATGGATATGGACAGGTTATAAGCCACCGGGATAAGAAATTGATTGGTCAATCATTGAATCATTTGGATTATATCATTGAGATCCTTTCCTCCGACAGTGACAACGGATATATCTCCTTCATGGAGGAGAGGGGAGAGATGCTTTCCATTTATGTACTATTCAATCGTAATGGATGGAGGCTGATTAAAACCGTGCCGAAGAATTATTTATATCAGGAACTCAACAGCGTTCAGAGAATGATCCTATTAGGGCTGGCCGGTTGTTTTCTTATTGCCCTAATATTTGTCATGTTTTTTTCGTTCAAGACCACTAAGCCAGTAATCAATATGATGCACTTGATGAAGAAGGCGGAGGAAGGAGAGCTGGATGTACGTATTAAGGACATGAGTAAGGACGAGATCGGTTTGTTGGGTACCAGCTTTAATCACATGCTGGAGAAAATGGATATTCTAATCAAGCAGCTTGTCGAGGAGGAGCGCAAGAAGAAGGAGATGGAGATTGAGGTTTTGAGAGCACAGATCAATCCTCATTTTCTTTACAATACCCTTAACACATTCAAGTGGATGGCGAAGATGCGCGGGGATAAGAGTATGTCCGATGCCATCACCGCCTTAAATAAACTGCTCAGAGCCAGTATTAATCTGAGTCGCGATATGTTTCCGCTGAAAGATGAAGTAGAGTATATACGCAACTACATTCTTATTCAGAAGTTGCGTTTCAATGAACGTTTCACCATAGAGTATTATATTGCGGAAGACTGTCTGAACTGCATGCTTCCCAAACTCATTCTGCAGCCTATCGTTGAGAATTCGATCATCTACGGTTCCGACAGCGAAAGGAAGGCTAGTCTTGTGATTGTAATAAGGGCATGCCGCACCGGTGATGCGCTGACCATTAGCGTTACTGACAACGGTCCTGGAATTGATGAAGAAACTTTAGAACGAATATTTTGCGGGGAGAAGAATGTAAACCGTTTAAGCAAGGCAGGTCTAAATAATGTAGACCAGCGAATCAAACTCTATTTCGGTAATGACTATGGTGTCCACATTAAGACGGTGATTAATCAAGGAACATGTGTTTCGGTAATCATTCCCGTGCGCTTAAAAGTTACAGAAGATAGTGAAAATATATTGTTATGACTGCATGAAATGGAATTTGGGGTAGATGGGACGAAGGGATGTGCAGAACAGAATGCTTAAAGTGTTGATTGTCGACGATGAGGTATTGGTCAGAGTGGGTCTGAAAACAACATTGGAAAGGGAAAAGATGGATATCGCATTGATTGGTGAGGCCGCTAATGGTCTTGAGGCCTATGAGCAATACTTGAATCTCAAGCCCGATATTGTCATAACAGATATCAAGATGCCTAAGAAGGACGGTTTATGGCTGACACGGGAGATCCGGAAAAACAGCAAACGGACAAAGATTCTTATCCTTACTTGCTATGATGAGTTTGAACTGGTTCGGGAGGCTTACAAGCATGGCGCAGACGGTTATATTTTAAAATCAGAGGTTGAGGATGAGGAATTGGTCCATGCGTTGGAACAGATGATGGAGGAGCTTTATGCCCAGGAAAAGGAGAGAGAGCAGCAGACTAGTGGGTACAAATGTATGGAGACCGATATCCTGATCCTAAAGGAACGGTTGTTTGAAGATATCCTTCGAGGTGATTTTATAGAAGATGAGGCATTTATCTGTCGATGCCGACAGCTGCACTTCGAGATATCAGGGGTAGAATTTCTTATGTTGTCTTACATCTGCGAGAATAATACCGGAGAATCTATCGGCAGTATTGGAGAGAATCGCATTCATGTTATATCAAATCTGACGATGGATATATGGAAGTCGGAAAATGTTCAATTCCTGATAAAGAGAAATCCGATAGGATATGATATGATTCTGTCAGCTCCGACACTGAAAACAGATTTCGTATCAAACATTGTTGAATCGATAAGGAATGCGTCTGCCAGATACTTTAATGCAGAGATTAGCATCCTGTATACAGCGCCTGTAAAAAACCTCCGAAGAATTTCCGGTGCGATAAAGTTCTTTGAGCAGGGGAGCTGCGCTCTGTTTTATGCTGAAGAATCTTGCGTTGTTTTTGCGTGCGGAGGGGAGATGAACTTAGGTTCAGAAATTTTGCAGGCCAATGAATATAAAATAGGTCTGTTGAGTGATATCAATGAGGAAAATATTCAAAAGTCTCTTCAACGTTTGAATCAGATGGAGGTTTTTTTCCGGAACGGGAGGATCAATCCTGTCCAAGCCAAGCTCTTTTATTCCAACATCGTTTACACCCTCTTAGAGAGGTTTGGCTATTGCTTCGAGAACACAAATACAACTCCCGACTATGCAGGAATTCATAATATGATCATGACGGCGTTGCATCTCAAGGATGTCAATGCAATTCTCGAAAGCTTTATAATTAATACGATAGAACGGATGATATCGTATAGGCAAAGAAATTCTAAACACATAATCCGCAGGGCTGTTGTGTATATCGAGAAGAATTATACTCAAAAGATTTATCTTGATGATCTTGCGGCTCATGTAAATTTATCAAAGCACTATGTCTGTTATTTGTTCAAGAAGGAGATCGGAACAACAGTATCTAATTACATCAACAATTTGCGGATTGAAAAGGTCAAGGAACTGATTCTGAACGGCAATTCTTCCGTCAAGGAGATTTACGACAGGCTAGGCTTCAGTGATCAGCAGTATTTCAGCAAAATCTTCAAAAAAATAGTGGGTGTAACCATCACTCAGTACAAGCAGCGTAGCAGAAAATGACGAATCATCCGGTAATAGGTACTATAGGTCTGGAGTGATAGAATGATTACTACCCAAAAGCTAGCGAAACCGCAATTTAGGTACGATACGAACCTTGAAAACATGTATAAAAAAACTTGAAATGCTTGCCAAATCAAGGTTTTTAGGGTAGAATATGAACGTGAACACTAATGTTTGTTCCAGTTAAATATTTCTGCTTCTCTCAAAGCATCATACGCCCTCGATATTAAGTTGTCTTCAAACTTATCTCCTTTAGCCTCCTTAACCTTAATAATCACTTCACCTTTATTAGCAGGTTTATTGTAAAAGCTGGAAAGTGTAACATGAAAATAGTGTATAGTTGATAGCAATTCTAATTGAGTAGGGCTAAATCCAGAAAACACTTTTATTACACTATCAATTGTTGCAGTATGCTTGTTTACGTCTTTATAATATAGTTCTAACAATTCATCAGCATTATCACCAAGAATATACTTTGAACTATTTGTCTTCAAGTTGCTGATGTTAGCGGTGTTGCATGTTTTCTTATCTGTAACAACTTTGTCGGCAACCATATCATCTATTCTGTAATAAAGATCCTGTGAGTATGGTCCGTAATGGTACATATCAAAGTCATAGTCCAAAGGCACTCCTATAGACTTTATAAAGTAGCAGATTTTCTGTATTATTGTGCGTCCAAGCGGTACCTTAGAAAGCTCACTCCATTTTTTAACAATATAGGCTACTATTGCATCATCAATTTCTTTACATAATACTACACTCATTCTTTTACTTTCTCCTCCAATTTAATCGCCTCATGTCTCATTCCACATAGGGCTTCTTTATCGATTTTGTTTATCAAATCTTTTGAATCCACATATATCCTTACTGCATGGAATCTCTTGGGCATTTCTCTAATAATATGTGATTCTTTTGTAAGTAAAAAGCTTCTCTTATTCCTCATTACATATAATTTTTGCCCAACCTCATCCCCATCATCCCTGTCTTCAACAAAGAATTCATGAATCTTCGTACCCTTACTTGGGTTGTCAATAATGAAGTCATACTTAAGGTATTTATTCGACAAATTCTCGAAAATCCCTTCTGCTTTTATCCTTACGTCTGCATTAGTAAAATCAGATGTTTGAAATACCATCGAATGATGCTTTCTATTACAGATTCTATATGCATATTGGTGATATTTATGTTTTTCGTTTATCGCCGCTTTCCTCATATCTTGAATCAATACCAAATCGTCTAAATTATCCTTTGTTATATTGGAGAAGTCCTTGAACTTATTTACCCAAGACTTCAAATAATTTTGTAAATAAATATCATATATCCTTCTAGTCCTATGATAATAAACTTGTGTGAACATGTAGTATCTTGCAAGAATTAATGCCTCTAAAGCGTGTATACCACCATACTCTATTGCTAAATCAAGCCCTCCACCATTCCTTTCAACGACGGTTAAGCTCTCTATCAGTCTTTTATGGTCAAAGTAACCATAATCAACTCCACAATGATGAGAATCTCTGAGAAGATAGTCCATGCGATCAGCATCAATACTACCGGAAACTAAGTATTTTAGCAGGTATAACTCGGGTAGAACTACATCTTTTTTAATTAGTTGAATTACTAAATCTGTCACACCGTTAAAAAACACACTATCAATCTTTGATCTTAAACTGTCAATGATAAAAATACTGATATCCTCATGTCTCTTACCTTTAGGTAACACTGCCTCTCCTCCATGAGAAAATGGTAAATGCCCAATATCATGTAAAAGTGCTGCTAGTCTAAGTATCTGTTTAGCCTGATTTATTTCTAGTCCAATTTTTTTGAAGTTTTGAATTATTTCCTCTTTAATACTTAATCTGTTCTCTAGTTTATTGAACATTCTTGTAGCCATTTCCATAACTCCAAGTGAATGTTCAAACCTTGTATGCACCGCTCCAGGATATACATAACTTGTTAGAGCTAATTGTTTTAGATATCTAAGCCGCTGGTATTCAGGAGAATCAATTAACTGACGTTCTTGCTCGCTAAAATATATAAAGCCATGAATTGAATCTCTGACTTTGTTTTCCAGTAGTAACACCCTCTCTATCTGTAGTTGTTCACGCTTTTTGACTGCAATTTACTGATATTATATGACTGGAGATATCCAATAATGTGCAGCCCTTATTTTATCGTTGAGTATGTCCCGGATTTCGTAGAATTAAAGAGTGGCGGTCCAAAAAATAGTCTTGGTAAGCTATTGTTTAAAAAACAAATTTTACGAAAGGAGCCGCCACGAAGAAAGTATATCACTTCGGAAAAGAAAAGGCTAAAGAAAAGAGAAAAAAAAAGAAGAGGGATCATCGAGGTATCAAACAGTATTCGCTAGGACTTGGAAAAAAATTGACATAAAATATTGGGAGAATCCCTCGAAACTTTTTGCTATGTGTAACGTACTGGTATATGGAAGGCCCGGATTTGAAGAAGAATGGGCATCTACTGATTTGCTGAACACCGGCAAGCTCATTCATCCTAGAACGTTGGAAGCAAGAAATTATATGATTATATATGAGGCGGAGGGACAGGTACGTTGTCCCTGATAACTAACTGTGTCTGCTTGTCTCTTCTTGACAAAACAGGTTCGCTTGGTATAATGAAACCATAAGAAGGCTGCGATTACGGATTTAGCCGTAAATCGGGCATATAAAAATGAAAGCACGGTGGGAGATAATTGATAAAATTTGACATTAAGGAATTGGCTATACAGATAGCACAACTGCTCGACGAAAAAAAGGCGCTTGACGTTCAGGTATTGGATATAAGTAATCTGACCACTATTTGCGATTTTTTTGTTATCGCTTCGGGCCGTACTGAATTGCAAGTCAGAGCTTTGTGCGATGAGCTTCAAAAGAATCTTACGCTTAAAGAGTATAGAGCTTGGCATAAAGAAGGCTATCGCGAGGGTCGATGGATCGTTTTAGATTACAAGGATGTGGTGGTTCATTTATTTCATAAGAACGAAAGAGAGTTTTACAATCTTGAGAGGTTATGGGCCGACGGGTTGCGCATAGGCATTAACAGCTTAGGATGATTTATACACGATGCAATCAACATAATGCGGAGGTAATTTTCATATGGTCTACCCGTTTCGGCAGATAGAGGAAAAATGGCAACAAAGATGGGAAAAGAATAATTCTTTTAAGAGAACGGAAGATAGCTCGAAGAAGAAGTATTATGCGCTGGAAATGTTTCCGTATCCTTCGGGGAAGCTTCACATGGGACATGTGCGCAATTATTCGATAGGAGACGTCGTAGCCAGATTTAAAACGATGCGCGGCTTTAATGTTCTTCACCCGATAGGGTGGGATGCATTCGGACTTCCCGCTGAGAATTCCGCAATAAAACACGGTGTGCACCCAAGTGTCTGGACGCTGAACAACATTGAAATCATGAAAAAGCAGCTTACAAAGCTTGGTATAAGTTACGATTGGGACAGGGAAGTTACAACCTGCAGCCCTGACTATTATAAATGGACACAGTGGTTGTTTATTCAGCTTTTCAAGAATGGGCTTGCATACAGGAAAAAATCATACGTTAACTGGTGCCCTTCATGTAATACGGTTCTTGCAAACGAGCAGGTAGTAGACGGTAAATGTGAGCGCTGTGAGTTTGAGGTGGGTAAAAAGGACCTTGAGCAGTGGTTTTTCAAGATTACCGATTATGCAGACAGGCTTTTGAAAGATCTGGATAAGCTTGCGGGCTGGCCGGAGAAGGTAAAGTTAATGCAGCGCAATTGGATAGGCAGAAGCGAAGGCGCGATGATTGATTTTAAGGTGGACGGCAGTGACCTGGTGTTATCGGTCTTTACCACACGGCCTGACACCGTATATGGAGTAACCTATATGGCACTTTCGCCTGAATCTTCGATTGTGATGAATTTAGCGGATGGTGAATATCGGCGGAAACTCTCAGAATTCAGAAAAAAACTTGAACAGATGAGTGATATCGACAGAACCTCCGCGCGTTTGGAAAAAGAGGGTATTTTTATTGGTAAATACGCTCTGAATCCTTTAAACGGAGACAGAATACCGCTGTTTGCGGCTAATTACGTGCTCCAAGATTATGGCACCGGAGTCGTTATGGGAGTTCCAGCACATGATCAGCGTGATTTTGAGTTTGCGTCTAAGTACGGCTTGCCCATTAAGGCTGTTGTAGCGAAAGACGAGAGCTGCAATACTGATGTTGTTTTGAATGAAGCATATGAAGACCAAGGGATCATGATAAATTCGGGACAATTTGACGGATTAAGATCAGACATAGGCGTCCGTAAAGTCGTGGAATATTTGGAGAAAAACGCCGTAGGCAGCTCTAAGATAGGTTACAGACTCAGAGACTGGCTTATATCCCGCCAACGCTATTGGGGTGCCCCGATACCGATGATATACTGTGACGAATGCGGGATTGTACCTGTTAATGAAGAAGATCTTCCGATAATGTTACCTACTGACGTTGAATTTACGGGAAGGGGAAAGTCACCTCTTTCCGAGTCGGAATCATTTGTGCGGACAAAATGTCCGAAGTGCGAAAAGCCCGGCAGACGAGAAGTGGATACCATGGATACGTTTGTGTGCTCCTCGTTTTATTATTTGAGGTATCTTGATCCTAAAAATGATAAGCAGGCATTCGATAGGGACAAATCATCCTATTGGATGCCGGTTGACCAATATATAGGCGGAGTTGAACATGCGATACTCCACCTTCTTTATTCGAGATTTTTTACAAAGGCTCTTTTTGATATGGGGCTTTCAACTGCCGATGAGCCGTTTACCAATCTGCTGACCCAAGGTATGGTATTAAAAGACGGGGCTAAGATGTCCAAGTCTAAAGGAAATGTCGTCAGTCCCGAGGAGATTATCGAAAAATATGGAGCTGATACGGCGAGGCTTTTTATACTATTTGCCTCTCCTCCTGAAAGAGACTTGGAATGGAGCGACAAGGGAGTTGAGGGAAGCTTTCGTTTCTTAAACCGTGTTTACAGGATAGTTGATGAATTTAACGTAAGTTCTCCGAGGCACTCTCATTTCCACAAACATGAGATGTCTGTCAGGGATCGCGAGTTGTGGTTTATGTTGAATAACACTATAAAACGCGTGACACAAGATATAGAAGAGCGGTTTAATTTCAACACCGCGATAAGCGCTATAATGGAACTAGTCAACGCTATGTACAATTACAAAGAGAGTGTTCCTTCCGATTCATGGAACAGGGGATTAATGGCCGATGTGGCTTCAAATCTTGTAATTTTGCTTGCGCCTTTTGCGCCGCATCTTAGTGAAGAAAAATGGGAATATTTAGGAAAAGAGGGAAGCGTACACGAGAGGCTTTGGCCAAATTACGATCCTGCGGCTCTTTCAAAAGACGAGGTCGAAATAGTGGTACAGTTAAACGGAAAAGTAAGGGATCGCATGAAGATCAGTACCAACGCTTCAGACGACGAATTAAGAAACGCTGCTTTAGAACTGCCGAAGATAAAGAATGCGGTGGTTCCGGGACAAAATGTGGATGTAATCGTTGTTCCCGGGAGATTGGTCAATATAGTTTTAAAATGAAGTTAGATTCTTTAGATCATTGAGCTTTACAGACTTTTACTTTTGAAATCCTTTTTTCCTCAACTTTTTCTACTTTGAAGATCATGCCGGAGTATTCAAGCTCCGGCGTATCGTTTTCTTCAGGAATTCTGCCAAGCTGTCCTATTATGAATCCGCTTAAGGTATCATAGTCTTCTGTCGGGAGAGCTTCCGCATCAAAGAACTCTTTTACGATATCCAATCCTACTGTGCCTTTTATACTGTAAGTATCCTCGTCAAGTTTTTCGATATCCGGCTCTTCATCATCATACTCATCGAAAATATTTCCCATTATCTCCTCTATTAGATCCTCAATTGTAACTATTCCCGCAGTACCTCCGTATTCGTCTATGACAACAGCCATATGTGTTTTGTTTATTTGAAGTTCTTTGAACATTTCATCTGTTCTTTTGGATGGGGGGACGAAATAGGGTCTTCTCATTATATCTCTCAGGTTAAAAGGCTGACCGGAGCCGTTGCCTATAAATTTTAAAACGTCCTTAACGTGTAAAATGCCGATTATATTGTCTATATCTTCCTCAAAAACAGGAAAACGGGTGTATTGCTCATTGTTTATAAATCTCAGCACCTCATCCATACCGCATGTTATTGATATCCCCGCAACATTCGTTCTGTGGGTCATGATATCCGAAATCAACTTATTGTTGAACTCGAATATATTGTTGATCATCTCTTTTTCGATTTGATGGATCGCACCTTTTTCTTCGCCCACATCCACCATCATCCTGATTTCTTCCTCAGTAACTCTAGCTTCCTCCGCATGAGGATCGAACCCGAGAAGTCTTATAAAAAAATCTGTTGAAGCTGTAAGAAGCTTCACAAAGGGATGCGCGATGACAGATAAGGTGTGCAGCGGCCAGACGACAGTCATCGATATTGTTTCAGCTTTCTGCATGGCAAGCCTTTTTGGCACAAGTTCGCCTAATACTAAAGAAAAGTATGAAAGCAGTATGGTTATTGCAACGAGTGATATACCCTCAAGCCAGTGCTCGGATACAGGAACTTCCCAAGAGATCAACAGGCTGACGATCGGATCTACAAAACTTTTTGCGGCAAATGCACTTGCTAAAAAGCCTGCCACAGTAACTCCGACCTGAATGGTTGCGAGAAATCTGCCGGGCTCACCTAATAGTTTCGCCAGCAGACCGGCTTTCTTATTGCCTTCTTCAGCCATCATTTTCACCTTGTTGTCGTTTAGTGAAATTAACGCCATCTCTGAAGCTGCAAAAAAGGCATTGAGGAAAATCAGCAAAAACAAAAATAAAATTGCAGAAATCAAATTTTATAACACCTCCGAGGAAAAAATAAAAAGGCAACAAAAGAACCCCTGTCTTAAGGATTCTTTAATGCCTTTTTGTATATATAGAAAAAATCTTAAAATGTCCGAAACAAATTTAAGCCGCACAAGCGGCTGCCTACTTATGCCCGCATCCCCGGGGTTATCGTCCATTAAAATATCAACCTCCGTCTAATAACAAAAAAGATCCTATCACAAGAATGAGTGAAAAGTCAATCTCTTTTTAATCCTATACTTCTTTTTAAGCCTTATAATCGATCTAATTACAAAAATCAATATCACCATTCCTGCTAAAATTTGTAAAATCATTAATAAAATATTATAATTCTGTACTCTGTACACGATAGTATTGATTATGGTTCGTTTCTCTATGCTATCGGTGGCCAATAGATTGGTCTTAAAAATAGTCACTCCGTCGAGACTGTATTTCAATACTCCCAAAACTTGCCCTCTCGATATGGGGGCAACAAACCTTGATTTGCCTTCGGGACAGTTATACGACCATTCGATATGGTCTCTGATATTTCGGATATCCGATTTTCGGAAAAGATCTTCAAAGCCATTTTGTGTAACCAGATTAACTTCCGATTCTCCGCCAAGCTTGTGTTCCTCTATGTATTCTGCGCCTATCTGTTGATTTTGGCCAATTAAACGATGAAAAGCATAATTGTTAAAGCCGTATTCGAAAAGTTCAACAGAGTCCAGCCACTGACCTTCTCTGGTCGTATTTAAGACTACCGCAATCAGATCCAACCCATTTTCCTGTGAAGCGGAAGACACAAGGCATGGTCCGGCGGGGGTGGTCCATCCGGTTTTAACGCCTGTCGCATATTGGTAATAGAATTCACTGTCCGGATTTATAAGCCTGTTTCTGCTCACCCAATAGCGGGTTTCCACATTTGAGGGATCTTCTTGCGTACTGCTCCAATCGGGATATTCGTATATCCGATCTGCTATAAGACTGCGGAAATCATTGTTTCTCATCGCTTCACGGGTTATAAGAGCCAGATCGTATGCTGTTGTGTAGTGATTTTCCTGATGATAACCATGAGGATTAAGGAAGCTTGAGTTTACTGCGCCTATTTCGGCGGCTTTCTGGTTCATAAGATCAGTAAAGACGCTAAGTGAATCATTAAGGCTCAATTCGGGGTTTGCTGATATTTTACGTCCGATATGAACGGCAATCGTATAGCCTGCATCGTTACCTGAAGCAAGCATCAATCCTCTGATTAAATTTTCTAGCGTTATCTGCTCTCCTATATCAAGCCCTGCCTTGCTTCCGTCGAGTGCAGCCATATTAGCTTCATTTCCCACAGTTACTATTTCGTCAAGGTCACCCTTTTCGATTGCGACCAAAGCGGCAAGTATCTTGGTTGTGCTTGCGGGATACAACTTTTTATCCTTATTTTTTTCAAAGAGAACTCTCCCGGTTGCTTGCTCTATGAGCACAGCTCCTTCGGCATCCAAAGAGGGCAATGAAGCCGTATTTTGGGGCGATGCGCTGACAATGGGATTGGACATTGATATGATCATAATCAAAGTGATCACATAAAGAAGAATTTTAAACAAAGAAACCGCACCTTCCGATAGTGAGTCTTAACGCAGAGTATAACATATACGGCGGTAAGTCGTAAACATGAAGGTTTAAAACATGCAGGGCAAAATCATGAAGACAAAATATGGGATATGCATTTTGCATCACTGAGAATATAGTACAAGATAGGCAGTAAATACTACATAATACCAAATGGATTTTTGCTTTTATTTCCGTTAATTATGATGATACGGGAGACAAAGTTTCTCTGCTTGCAGGAGATACATTGTTCTCGATTGAGGAGTTGTCACCTAAAAAACCGTTTGTAGTAAAACTGCTAGATCCTGG
>Ga0209316_100255_pt1 | contig 19310 bp, 14 predicted proteins | sample 3C3metaG_FD_184150 | JGI IMG/M metagenome (GOLD analysis project Ga0209316, IMG submission 184150) | Freshwater bacterial and archeal communities from Indian Creek, Illinois, USA - 3C3 metaG (SPAdes) (version 3) | ecosystem: Environmental > Aquatic > Freshwater > Unclassified | place: USA: Indian... | reverse complement strand
TACACCCAAGCACTAAGGTGTCGACAAATTCATGCTTTAGCTTATATAAATATTCAACTGCTGTCAAGTATGCAATTTCATTATCGCACCATCCTTGTTCTACCAAAGGAACAAACAAAGGGCAAGCAGCCTCAAATACATGAGTGTTGTCGTCAAGTGCAGTTATTGCGCTATTGTATGCTTTACTTTTAATCGTTGCGTCAGTTCCTATAATTCCAATCCTCTTGTTGACGCTTGCTGCAACAGCCATAGCGGCGCCAGGTCGCACAACTCCAACAATGGGAATATCAAAAGAAGCACGCAGCGGTTCAAGACTTGCCGAGCTGGCAGTATTACATGCTATTACGACCAACTTAACGTTTTGAGTCAATAAAAACCGTACACATTGCATCGAATATTTTGTTACGATCTCAGGCGAGCGTGTACCATAAGGAATTCTTGCCGTATCACCAAAATAGACCATATTCTCAAATGGAAGCCTAGACATCATTTCTCTCATGACAGTAAGACCGCCCAATCCCGAATCAAATATACCTATAGGCCTCTCGTCCAATATTTAAGCCCCCTTCTTTTTTCGCTCAATCGCAAGCTCAATCAACTTCCCAATCAGTTCACTATAGGCTATACCTGAAGCATTGAGAAGTTTTGGAAACATGCTAACATTTGTAAATCCGGGTATGGTATTAATTTCGCTCACCAAAACCCGTCCCGTTCCTTTCTCAAGAAAGAAGTCCACCCTGGCCATTCCGCTGCAATCAAGCGCTTTATACGCTCTTATGGCAAGCTGTTTTATCTCATTAGTCTTTTTTTGATCCAAATGTGCAGGGATAATTAATGTGGATTTTCCATCCAGATATTTTGCGTTGTAATCATAAAACTCATTTGAAGGAATTATTTCCCCGGGCAGTGAAGCTATAGGGTCATCATTCCCTATTACAGAGCACTCAATCTCTCTGCAGTCGATGAATTCTTCAACCAAAATCTTTCTGTCGTGCTTGCCTGCTTCTATTAACGCATCAAGAAGGCTCTTATCATCTTTTGCTTTACTAATCCCTACACTTGAGCCTAAGTTTGATGGTTTTACGAATACCGGATAAGTAAAATTCTCCTTAATTTTTTGTATCGTTTTTTCAGGCTTACATGTCACGTCATCCCTAAAGAACAACATGTACTTGCAGCATGGGATATCGTTTGCCAAAAAAACTGCCTTTGTCAGCCATTTATCCATACAAAGCGCCGACGATGCTACCGAACAACCGACATAAGGCACGTTAGCGAGTTCGAATAAGCCCTGAATAGTGCCATCCTCGGCAAGTGGTCCATGTATGACCGGAAACACTACTTCCACGGGATAAACTTTTGCCGGATCATCGAGTAAGAAAAAACCTCCGAAGGAAGGATCACCCGGAAACACTATCCGCTTCGAGAATGCTTCCCATTGATTTTTGCCGATAAGCTCATAGTCTCCTTCAAAAAGCCGCCATTGTCCTTTCTTTGTTATGCCGACACTATACACATTATACTTATAAACATCTATATTTTTAAGCACCGATTCGCACGACATCAATGATACTTCATGCTCCTCGGACTGACCTCCAAAAAGAACCATAAGATTGATTTTGTCTGCCATGTTTTACCTCCTGCTGCTCTGCCTTAACTATCGGTATATTCTACTATGAGAGCAACTATACTTCAATAGAAGTTCACACCGCAAGCATACAGAATAGGTATGGATTTTTTTCAGTATTCGTAAAATTCATACTTCCCTATGAGCTAATTGGGCGAAAATAGATCATTTCTGCTAACAATAATCGACTGAACATATTTGCTGTAAGCAACGAGCTTTAATCCATGTCTTTGAATTATTCTTTTCAGCCAAGCAGGCGGAACTTCACGACTTTTTACTTCGAGTACTATATATTCCGGAAAATGTCCGGAGAAAAATGGATTTTTCGGAAACAGCTCCTCACAATCAGCGCTTTTTAATGAGTGATCAAAAGTTACCCTTACCCCATCCCCCAGATAGTCACACATCCCTTCCCGCTGATACTCGACTATCACTACAGGTGTAAGGATTCTTAATAACACCGACCGCTCAAAATCTATCAATACCGGGGTGGTATATTCCGGCCAATGCCAGTTTTCCATGAAATAATCATAATATTCAAGCGGTACCGGAGAAGTGTACTTCTCGACTGTATTTCCTGTTTTTGTCTTTATTTCAACTGAAATGCTTTTTAAGCTTTCTTTTTCAGAGGAGTAGCATCGCAATCTGAATTTTGTCCTGCCAAAAAATCCATCGAGCTTATCTTTATAAGCCTGATAATCAAACGTATCAAAGTAAAGACTTCTCACAAGGTAAGATCCTGTAGGGGATTGAGTACTATACTTGTCTTTTTCCATATAAGGACTTAAATCATTTTTGATACTCAGATATTTCTCATAGTTTAGTAAATATTTCGATTCATAACGCGCAATGTTTGGCAATTTACATTTTCCTTTCGAATGAGCGTCTGTTATGCCGGAAGTGATATCTGAGGCGCCAGCAATGATACTCTTTCAACGCCTTTGGTTTTATGAAGCTCTGTTAAAAGCATGTCACTTTTCTCTTTGCCAATTTTTGATATCTGCATCTCAAAGATAATCTCCCATGTGTTGCCGACTAGTTTACTAGAGCGCATCCTTGCATTCGAATCATATTGTCTTACATATTCGCGCACTTGTTCAGCAGCATTTGACTCATTGCCAGACACCACTAGTATAAACTCATTCTTAGGCATATTCTCATATTTTATAACATGAAACAGAATCATAATAAATCCTATTATAGCAGTTGCTATCATAGCAAGCGTCCAATTAAAGGTGCCCATACCAATACCGACAGCAATTGTCCAGAAAAGATATACCATATCCCTTGTGCCTTTAATAGGCGTGCGAAACCGTATAATCGCAAGCGCACCTATCAAGCCCAAAGTAAGGGCTAAATCACCTTGAATAAAAAGCATTACTGTCGTAACGACAGGCGCCAGAAGAACCAGCGTCGACAACATGGATGGTTCGTAATGAATGCCGGTATGTGTATATTTATAAATTTGTGATATTGCCATACCCATAGCCAGTGCTAAAAATAACGCAAAAACAGATCTAATTACCGTTTCTGAAGATATGAATAAAGTATCCAGAATTGTCTCCCACACAAAAATATCCCCCTAAATTTATTTTATTCTTCGATTATAGGAAAACTTTCCTCGTCCAAATTAAAATAGTTAATAAAATGTATCCTGAGTATGTTAGGCCTTAACCTCGCAAACTCTTTTATACGCGCTATATTGTTATGCCATTGTTCAACGGTTGTGCCCCACCTTAAAGTTTCCCACTTTACGCCTGCTTCCATCATCCGAGCACCTTCTTCAATCTCTTGTATTACATTCTCCGGATGAAGCACTGTGTCAAGCAGATGTTTCGCTCTTCCTGTAAAAAACTCTCTGTATTCAGCATTTTCAAGCAGTTTTCGCAGCATTAAAGTCGTATGAAGAGTCGTTGCTCCGGCTTCGGCATACCAGGGCGGTGCTAAATCCCTCCTCGCTCTGTCTCTGGTGCCCCATTGAAGCGTATTGTGGTTTATCGGGCTGCGCATCATAAAAGCATCGTCTATGTCCCAAAGAATCCACTGCCATTTTGCTCCGGCAGTTCTTTCCCTGAATGCATAAACATTGTTCTGAGGCCAATCCCAATTTCCCGCATAGATCTGCATTATAGTATAATCAGTAAAATTTTGCACATCGATTAACTCGTGTGCCTGTCTATACACATCAGGATCCGTCAAATCAGCATTTTCGAAAAACTCATTAAGTGAGTTCCATTCATCTAGGGATCCTTCCTGAACCGTAGCCCTGCCTGGATGCTCATACTTAATCAGATCCACATTGTTTGGATCAATCCCGAAATTTTCTTGCAGAAAAAATCTGTCAATTCTTTCCCTAATATTGTACATCCCCCACATTTCACCGTTTAGCAATAATATAACCGACAAATGCGAAGATGCATTACCCCCAGCTTGTCGCCACAATTCTCCCTGTAACCAGCATCGCATCATTACCCATGTCAGATTGCCATCCCAACCTGTTGCCTGATCGTTACCACCTGATCGCACAACAAGTCTTCTGAAACGTGTAATTTCAGGCTTATTGGGTAATAGTGGGTATTCTAAGTGCGTGCCGCCGCGCCAATACAATCTGAACGATTTTTTATCAACCCATCTGCTTGCCCCTCCATGCACACGCAAGCCTATGTCCTGTTCAAAGTCAAAAACTGTCGCATCAGAACGTATCAAGCTAACCGCCGCAGGTCTTTCCCATTCTTCTCCTCTTTGCCATGCATTGTGGATTATTCCTTTACTCTCATCCCATAGATTTTCAGGATCGGTTACAATAGATAAAACGGGTAATCCATAATTTTCTGCAATGATATATGTTGCGGTTACCGGCAGACTTGGATGAAGACCGGGAGAAACCGCAATGGCTCTTAAAATGCTTGTATTGTCTATTTTAAGCGGTTCCTCATAAAACATGCTGCGAACGTCCGGAGTTGACCCATCGAGCGTATAGTAGATTCTCGCATCGTTTTGTGTAGTAATGACAACCTCGATCGAATACTTATAAAACCCTGACCTTATACTTAAATGCGGCATAGCCGTTATCCCATTTGCAAATTGTGTAATATTTCTTCCTCCCGGGGTCGGCTTCGCAAAATATGCCCATTCATTCCGACCATCTATCCTTCCGAATGAATATCCGACTGTCTGTAGGCTGAATGTCAACCCGTCAATCAATTCACCTTGAGGATTGAAAAGGCTGATGATTTCGCCGGATTCGCGCAACCTGAAATCAGTATGAAGCACATTATAATCTTCTGCCTTTGTGTTCCCTCGGTCTCGCGTACCTATATTCATTTGCATAGAAGTATCTGTCCAGTCTTTTATCCCATCTATGCTCACATCTGTGAATCGAGCTTCCGCCAAATTACCAGGATTCTGACTGGTTACTGCCAAACCTGCATACAATCCGATGTCAGTACCTATTAAATATTCCGTTCCTGCCAAATGCCAAGTGACTCCATCATTTGATGCATATCCTGTAACCTCTGATACGCCCTCCAACAAAGAGTTCTTTATCGTAAGTTTAACCCAGCCATCCGGAAAAACAAGCGGGATGCCACCCGGAGTATGTTCAGACGAATGCGCTGATAATACTCGCCTTTGAAATGCAAAACCGTTAGCAGGAGTCACAAACATTGATACGTGCGAGCTTGACGCATCAAGGCCGGTACGTATCATTACTCCTGCCTTTGCCCATGGATGAGTATGTTCAATATAAGCAGCCCGTGCTATTATGCTAAATTCCTTTTTGTCCATCTTAACATAATCAAAATAAAAGCTGTCGCTCACATCCCATATATCACGGCCTCCACCGTTTAAAACTATGACTTTGTGTCCGGATTCCGCAATATTCTTACCGGAAGCCCACACGATAATATGCCCGCGAGGAGGTATAATAACTTCAGGGAATACCCAGGGCTCATTTCTTCGGTTATCAGATAAAGCATACCCTTGCAAGTTAATAGGTTCCGAGGTAGGATTGCTTATTTCTATCCAGTCCGATGCATCTCCGTCTTCGTCATGCAGCGTTCCCTGATTTGAAGCCATAAATTCATTAAGCACAGGAGTATCGGGCTGTTCGGTAACACCTTTCACCTCTGATAAAATCAGAGCAAAAGCAACAGTAGCGACTGCTAAAACTGCTGTTATTAACAATGCAGTTAGTTTCTTCATCACACTTCTAATCCTCATCAAATTGTAAGCTTCATAATCAGGCGTGTTATTCTTAAGCACTATCAGAAATATACCATAATCAGATGGCATGGTCAAATCTAATTTAGCATGAAAAACATATTGACACATTTAAAACCTATGCATTATAATATATTTTATGATTATACCCCAAAAAGTCGGGATATTTTTCAAGCGAATTTCATTTAAGCAGTAAAAATTGCTGCAACTGTTCCTTGATAACTAAATACTTCATACAAGTTGTTGATAAGTTTAGACGTTAAGGGATCTTTGATGGCATTAATTCTGCTCTTTACGAATCTCTTACAGTTTATGGCAGCAATTTTAAAGCCTAACCAGACTTTTGAGCGGACTTTACCCCTAACAGGCAAGTTATCCACATCATACTGTCTTCTTAATACTGAAGGAATCCCTTCGACCCCTGCTCGTTTGTTTGCGATTTCCTTATATTCGGTAGTACCCATCTTCGCTTTCAAAATTGAACGGTGGAGACTTGTTTCTGAGATTTCGAATAAGTAATGTTTTTTCTTTTTTCTTATCGGACATTCAGAAAGATTTGGACAATTGTAGCAGAGTTCTCGATGGAAACGTGCACGGTACGTTCCATTTTTATATCGACTATCTGTTGGTTTGTGTCCTAAAGGACAATTTATCACAATGTGGATAACTTCATCTATGTTGAATTTTTCAAATCCTGTTTTCTCTTCGTTGAGCTCTCTGCCTACCAAGCTTGTAGGTATAAGCTTTATGTTGTTTTCAATTGCTTTTCGAGAAAGTTCTTCAGAATAATATGCTCCATCTACTATAACATTAGCTGTTTTTTCCTGTTTACCCAGCTTATCAATGGTATCATTTGAAAATGCTTGGTCGCTATAGGTGTTCTGTTGAAGATCATATTGGAGAATAATCCGGTTTTGATCGTCAAAGCTTTCAACTACGTTTGCTACATATCCGATGTAATCCTTAACTCCCTTTTTTCGGTAGGTAGCATCCGGATCTGTAGGATTTTGAAGACTTCTCGGACTGATTTCCTTAGCAGGCTTAAGTTCTACTTTCCCATCGACATTTTGAGTCTGTTCCCCTATCATCCTGGATAGTATTTTAAAATCTTCACTGTCTTCAAATTCAGTTTCCCTGCAAAGATAGTATAACGTGATGGCATCAGCCGTAACCGCATCAAGCTTAGATTGAATATCCTTATTCACACAGCGGTAAATGGTATCATTACGATGTCCCTCTTCAAGATAAGGTTTTAGATTCTCCAGCAACATTGTTGAGTTCGCCTTATGAATTCTTTTAATCAAGCGACTCACACAGGAATAAATTATCTCAAGTCGGGACTGTTTCTTGCAGGAAGAACTGATCATGAGGGAATCCATTCGTATACTCCGGCCATCTATATTTAAAAGTTTAGTAAATGCTTTTGCATGGCTTTCTACTTCTTCCTGAATGAGATCGACATCATGTTCCTCGTTATAGCGATATACAGCAGTGCGGAAATTTGTAAGCGAGTTCTTGGATATCGGTTGTTCTTTGAAGCTGGTTGTATGCAGTGCATACTTATATCGCATATCAAACATCAGAGAATCCAAACATTCTTCATCTGACTGGGTAAAGATTTCTTTTAGCATTAAAAGTCCAATGTATACATTTACAGGATTATTAGGACGAGTAGCTGGATTATCGCTATAAATAACAGAGAAACGATCCTCATTGATGAGTGGGAAGATCTCTTTACTGAACTGTTCAGACCATGAATTCTTAAGGTGCTTAAGTTCTCTTTCAGTCAGTTGATTTGTTGAATCAAAGAGGTTTATTTGTTGTGAAGTATTTCTGCAAAAAGACATTGAAATCACTCGCTTATCATAAGTTTATATGAGTGTATTATACCGTAAAAAGGTTGATTTAGCAAGCATTTCAGACACTTATTGTACTTATTTTTAAGATTAAGTCTGCTTCAAAATTACAATTTTTGCTAGCTTTTTGGGTAGCAATCATTTTATACAAATAGATGAGACATACAAAATTTTGGTTTTTATTATTAATTGGGATTTGGAGGAACTACTTTCTCATAAACTTCGATTTAGTAACATCATATTAATAGTATTAATCGCTTCATAATATAAAAATCCCTTATTTGAAGCTATTATCCTTGATATTTTTGCATTAATCAATAGCTTTAATCTAAACATCTTACGAAGGATATTGAAAGTAATATGACATTTGTATTGCTTTTAATATAAGAAGCCCTATGGCTTCGAAATAATTAAAAACGGAGGTATACTTATGAACAAAAAACAACTCAAGACCCTTGGGATAATCGTAGTAATTGCGATTGTAGTTGTTATCGCAATGGTTGCGATACCCAGGGAACAGCCGGTAGTAGAAGAGCCGGTTGTAGAAGAACCGGTCGCTGAAGAACCGGTTGTAGAAGAACCGGAAGAACCGGTAGTAGAAGAACCAGCTGACGGCAGGATTGAACCTGCGGCTAATGTTGAGCCAAACTTAGCTAACGATCCACTTCAAGCGCGTGTCGATGCCGGAGAACTCCCTCCTTTAAATGAGCGATTGCCAGCTAATCCCCGTTTGGTAGGAGTACGCGAAGCTATCGGTACCTATGGCGGCGAACTACTGACCTGGTTCTCTGGCGCAGGCGCTGGGGATTTAAAGATGTGGCTAATTGAGCCTCTGGTACGCTGGAAGGAAGATTATTCAGGATATGAACCGGGCCTTGCAGAGAGCTTCGAATGGTCAGCTGACGGCAGAATCATAACATATACTCTACGCGAAGGTTTAAGGTGGTCAGACGGCCATCCATTCACAAGCGAGGACATCAGATTCTGGTGGGAAGACTTAGCAACTTTCACCGATTCAGGGTATCTGCCTCCCTGGTGGTCTTTTAATGCTGACGGAACAACAATGGAAGTTACCATAATAAATGAAACCCAGTTCTCATTTACTTTTAAAGAACCCAACTGGATCCAGCCATACATCCTGGCACAAGGATACTGGGAGTGGGAAGCTCTTAAAAAACCAATGCACTATTTAAGCCAATTCCATCCGAAATATAACCCTGAATTCACTGATTTCGTTAAACTACGCGAAATGGATAATTGGATTATTAACCCCGACTTCCCGACACTTCACGCCTGGACGACTGTACTGTACGATCCCGGTGTACGCTTAGTTCTCGAACGCAACCCCTTTTTCTGGAAACTCGATCCTGAAGGGAATCAGCTACCTTACCTTGACAGAATAGTAGCCCTAAGGATTGACGAAGAAGAAACCCGCGTATTAAGAGCGCTCGCAGGCGAGTTTGATCTTTCAATCCGCGGCATTCATCCCCGTAACATACCTACACTCTTGAGGAATCAGGAACGCGGCAATTATACCCTCATTAATTGGACTGATGCCGCAGGCGGATGGCCGGGGGTGCTTGTAAACCAGGACCATGTCGGTGATGCTTATATTCGCGAATTGTTAAGGGATAGAAGATTCCGCCGTGCCGTATCGGTTGCTGTGGATCGCGAAGTCATCAATGAAGCTATCTGGGGTGGTATGGGTATAGTACAACAGGGTACCATATCCGCAGAATCTCCTCATTTTGCTACACCTGAAGGCCAAGAACTGTTTAAGCGGTGGCAGGAACACTACTCTCAGTGGGATCCTGATCTAGCTAACGAAATGCTTGACGACATAGGCCTGACCCAAAAAGATGCCAATGGATTCAGATTGCGCCCGGATGGCACAGCTCTCACTATTGTCATCGACATAACAGGTTGGGGCGGTCGCGCTACCAATGCTGAAACCGCAGAACTCGTAAGGAGAGATCTTGCGGTAGTCGGTCTTAATGCAGAGCTCAGAGACATACCGGATCCCGAAGCAGGTGTTCGTTTTGCCGGCGCCGAGTGGATGTTCTCATTTGCTCATGCTGCGGAACTCGACCTTTGGACATTTCCTGACTGGTTGTTTCCGGTACGTGACAACCGCGCATGGCCACTTCAGGGCCTTTATTTTGAAACAGGCGGAGCCGAAGGCGAAGCACCTTTTGAAGGCAGTTCAGCTCAGACACTCATGGACCTTTATCGCGAAGGACTTACTCTTCCAAATATAGATGACAGACATGCGATAATTCATGAAACTGTAGAGTATCTGCTTGAAGAAGGTCCGTTCTTCATTGGCTTTATAGGTGGAATTCCGCAACCTGTTCTTGCTCGTCCGGGACTTAGAAACGTACCTCAGACCGGCGTTTTAGGCCCATGGGCACCGGGAACCCCCAGCAACCTTAACATCTCAACATTGTTCTGGGCCAGATAAATATTAATAACCATTTCAAACAGACACAGAGCAGGCAGCGCAAACTGTCTGCTCAATGTCTATTTTAATAAATTTCAAATTTTATATACGGAGGTGAACATAATGGTTAGTTTTATAATTCAGAGAATCTTTCATTCAATCCTATTGCTCTTTCTGGTATCGGTAATCAGTTTCATTATTATTCAACTCCCTCCGGTCGATTTCATAGATTTGCGCCTTGAGGAACTACGTCAGGAAGGCAATCCGAACGCTGAGCTTATAATGCTCGACTTGCGTTATAGATTTGGACTTGATCAACCTATCTGGATGCAGTATTTCAGATGGATGGGAGGATTTCTGCAGGGGGATCTGGGAGTTTCTTTTGACCAAAATGAAAGACCGGTTAGTGACATAATCATGGACCGGCTGCCCATGACTCTTGTGCTGTCTTTAGCTACCATGTTATTTATTTATATTGTTGCTATACCAATAGGCATTTACTGCGCGACTCATCAGTATTCGGCAGGAGATAACGCTTTCACATTTATTGGTTTTATCGGCATGGCTACTCCTAGCTTTTTATTGGCGTTAATAGTTATGTTTTTGATTGTTATATATACTGATATACCTATTGGGGGCTTTCTCTCGCCTGAGTACATGGATGCTCCCTGGTCGTTTGCTAAACTTATTAATTTGCTATCACATCTTTGGATTCCTGTTGTTATACTGGGTCTTGGCGGAACTGCGGGGTTAATTAGAATAATGCGATCCAGTTTGCTTGAAACTTTAGGGCAACAATATATTACTACAGCAAGATCAAAGGGTGTAAAAGAGTTTTTTGTGATTTATAAACATGCTCTCAGAGTTGCAATAAATCCGGTGATCACGATCATAGGAATAAGCATACCTGCCATAATTTCCGGTGAAGCATTAGTTTCGATGATTATGAATCTGCCTACAATAGGTCCAGTTTTTGTTCGATCGTTACAGGTGCTTGACATGTTTCTTGCAGGTAGCATTCTCATGATCACTTCTGTTTTTGTTGTATTGGGTAACTTAATAGCCGATATTCTGCTTGCTTGGGTTGATCCAAGAATTCGTTATGATTAACCGGTTATAGGAGGTAAAATTAATGAAATATTTTTATAATAAAAAACATAAGAAACCTCTGCCACCTGTGCCTGATATAAATATTGTCCTGCATGATGATGAGGACCTCAAAGCACAAGCACAATCCGAAACCTTTTGGGTTCTTGTATGGCGTAAATTCAGACGTCACAATATTGCAGTAATAGGAGCAACGATTGCCCTTTCATTCTACCTATTCTCTGTTATATTTGCTGATTTTATTGCGCCGTATGGTCTTGAGCAAAGCCACAGAGTTTATAAGTCTGCACCACCACAAATAGTACGAATTATTGATAACGATGGTAATTGGCATCTACGTCCCTTTGTGTATGGTTTTAGACGTGAATTGGATGAAATAACTTTTCAACGAGTCTATAAGCCAGACTATGAAGTTAAAATACCTTTAAGATTTTTTGTTAGCGGAGAACCCTACAGACTCTTAGGTTTTATACCTACAAGTATCCGGCTCTTTGGCGTTGATGGCGAAAATATGGTGTTCATTTTTGGCTCGGACAGACTTGGACGCTGCTTGTTTTCACGTATCATTTATGGCGGAAGGGTTTCCTTAACAATTGGTCTGATTGGCGTCGTGCTTTCACTGACTATAGGAGCAATTACAGGAACAATATCAGGATTTTACGGCGGTCATATCGATAATATAATTCAGCGGATCATAGAACTGATAAGATCTTTCCCCACTCTACCGCTCTGGATGGCGCTAGGTGCCGCTATACCCGATGCGTGGCCACCGCTCGTGGTATTCCTTATGATATCAGTAGTTCTATCATTGATTGGTTGGGGCGGAGTATCCAGAATAGTACGAGGTATGGTATTATCACTGCGTGAACGGGACTTTACGATGGCGGCAAAGGGATTAGGCGCAAGTGATAAAAGAATTATACTTCGCCACCTTCTGCCTAACACAGCGAGCTTTCTGGTTGTTGAAGCTACTTTAGCTATTCCGGGCATGATTATCGGTGAAACCGCTTTATCTTTCTTAGGTCTTGGACTTAGACCTCCCGTAACAAGTTGGGGAGTTCTCCTTGAGGAAGCAAGACAAGTCCGAGTTCTGGCTGAACAGCCCTGGCTTTTACTGCCTGCCGCATTCGTAATAGTGTTTGTACTCGCAGTTAATTTCGCAGGCGACGGGTTGCGTGATGCAGCAGATCCCTATACCAAATGAAAGGAATAATGTAATGAATAACCATTCAGCTAAGCTGGTTGACATAATAGATTTAAAAGTTTCTTTCAACTCTCTGCGAGGCGTTGTATGGGCAGTTAACGGCGTAGATATGCAGATTTACAAAGAAAGAACCTTGGGAGTTGTCGGAGAGAGCGGATGCGGAAAAAGTGTTACTGCTTCAGCAATTCTTAGCTTACTACCTAAGCCTCAGGCACAAGTATCCGGGAAGATATTATTTACAGACCGTAAAGGAATCACCAAAGATATTGTGACTCTCCCCCCCAGAAGCAATGCCATTAACACAATCAGAGGTTCTGAAATATCCATGATATTCCAAGAACCAATGACTTCTCTTAATCCTGTATTTTCTATCGGAGCGCAAATATCAGAAGCAGTGCTATTACATCAACAAGTCTCAAAATCAGAAGCTCGGATGAGAACGATAGAAATGTTGAGTAAAGTAGGCATACCTTCTCCGATAAAAAGGCTTAATGAATATCCGCATCAATTTTCCGGAGGAATGCGTCAGAGAGTTATGATTGCTATGGCTATGTCCTGTAATCCTTCTCTTTTGATTGCTGATGAACCGACAACAGCATTGGATGTTACCATACAGGCTCAGATTTTAGAATTAATGGATACTATAAAGGATGAGTATAAGACTTCAATCATGTTGATAACGCATGATTTAGGTGTGATAGCTGCTATGGCTCAGGATGTTGCTGTTATGTATCTTGGAAAAATTGTTGAATATGGTAATGTTAAACAGATTTTCAAAAATCACCTTCATCCTTACACGGAAGGATTAATGCGTTCTATTCCTATTTTGGGTCAGCGCTCTTCCGGCAGAAGGCTTGTACCCATAAAGGGAATGGTACCTGATGCTCGTATTCTACCGGTCGGTTGTGGATTTGCATCTCGATGTCCATACCGCTTACCGATTTGTGCCAAAGCGCCTCCCATGCTTGAAATCGAATCAGGTTATCATGTACGCTGTTGGCTTCATTCAAAATCTCATCAGAAAGTAGAGGAGAAGGTAGAGGTGATTGCAGTATGATAGGAAATGATAACATTCTTGAAGTGAAGGACCTCGTTAAATGGTTCCCAAAAAAAGCAGGCTTACTCAGAAAAAATGTTGGTTATGTAAAAGCTGTCGATGGAGTATCGTTCACGATTCGCAAAGGAGAAACCCTCGGTTTAGTTGGCGAATCCGGCTGTGGAAAGACTACTGTAGGGAGATTGGTATCAAGACTTATAGATCCTGACAAAGGACAAATGCTATTTGCCGAAGACGGCAAAGATAATAATGTTGATCTCGCTAAACTTAACGGTCAGGAACTGAAAAATATCCGCACTCAGGTTCAAATGATTTTTCAGGATCCTTTTTCATCGCTTAACCCTCGTATGACAGTAAAAGAGATTCTCGAGGAGCCGTTTATAATTCACAATATGGGAACACGATCAGAGATTAACGATCGCATTGCCTATTTAATGCGCGCGGTTGGTTTAAGACCGGAATTCATATCCCGTTATCCACATGAATTCAGCGGAGGTCAGCGTCAACGCATCGGTATAGCGAGATCTTTAACGTTGTCTCCCAAACTAATCATTGCCGATGAGCCGGTTTCTGCTCTTGACGTATCCATCAGGGGGCAAGTTCTTAATCTGATGACAATCTTACAGGAGAGTTTTGGTTTTACCTACCTTTTCATATCGCATGATCTTTCCGTTGTCGAACATATATCTGAACGTGTGGCTGTAATGTATGTAGGCAAAATTGTTGAAATAGGAAGCGTTGAGCAACTCTATACATCGCCAAAGCACCCTTATACTGAAGCTTTGCTCTCTGCCATACCGGTTGCGAATCCCGAAATAAAGCCGAAAAGAATAATACTCAAAGGTTCAGTTTTATCCGCTCTTAATCCCCCATCGGGATGCAGATTCCACACTCGTTGCGACTATGCAACAGAATTGTGCAAGGTAGTGGAACCACTCCTCGAGGATGTAACAACAGGGCATCAGGTCGCTTGTCACTTCTCTGGAGACCTCAAACTAAGAGGAGTTGAAATGTTTTCCGTATCTGCAAGTACCGGCTGAGCACCTAGGAAGGAGATCATTTATGGCGAGTGCTTTTTTGCCCATGTTAATATCTAATCTTTTAGCAGGAGTAACAGCTCTGATCGGTATTTTTAACTTATTTACCCTGCGGGAAGCGCTGATGATAATCGTTATGACAAGTCCGATAAGTGTCTTTTCGTGGAGGGTCATTGATATAGCTATTATGATTGTAATAGGAATAATTTGGCTAATTGTTGTGTTTTTGAGCCAATCTAATTACGATAAAGGCTATAGACAGAAGTCATTGTTAAAGGTGTTTTCTCTTGTCACAGGATACCAAATACTGCTTTTTTTCATTGCATCAATGATAGTGCATCTTTTCGATTTCGTACCGGCAACTTCCCAGAATATAATCATGACTGTTGTTCAAGCCATATTTGCAGCTGGGTTGCTTATTTATGCTTACAAGGATTTCTTCGTCAAAAGTCTGAACTTGAAAATCTAGTCTCATACAGTTTAAGTAAATTTACTAAAACGGGGCTGCCATTCCATTCAGCTCCGTTTTTTTATTAATGAGAGCCATTTATTCTTCTTGCTGCGTGAATCATAGCAATAATATTTTCCGGTGGTGTTGAAAAAGACAGAGGACAGCCGTTAGACATTATAAATGCGCCTTTATTGCATGCTTTGGTTTGCCTTATGGTTTCGTCAACTACTTCATTTATCGTTCCGTTTTGTAGTATCTTTACACTGTCAAGATTCCCAAAAAGACACATACTTTTTTCTAGTTTATCATAAATCGATTCGACATCCAGCCGAAAATTCTTTTTGCTTTCTTCTATCATCAGTCCCTTTACTCCCAATTTTTTAATATCCTCAATTAACGGATTAACATTACCTAAAAAATAGGTTATTGGAATTAAGCCTATCTGCTCAATTGAGGTATAAAAGGTCTTTTGAGGTTCAAAGATTAAATTCCGATAAAGATCGGGAGACATGATATCGGCTGAACAGTAGGTCTCAGAACCAATATACCCATCTGCTCCCATAGATTGTAGCGCTTCCATTCGCGGCAACAACGCCGAGTAGCACTCATGTATCAAATACTCCATTTTGTCAGGTTTCTCAAGCATTGAGATCAAGCCATTCTCAAAACCCACACAACCATGGGGATCCAGTATCCAGCTTATGGGGTTCCCTTCGTTTAGAAACAATAAGCTGTTGCTTCCGTACTTATCTGAGAGTATTTTTATATGATCAAATACTCCACTTTCAATAGTTGTACTTTTATCTTCATAAAATGCGGCTACATATTCATCTATTACAGAATAACTCTCAAGATCATAAACAGCTTCAAAAATCCGCTTCTTGTCTACCGATATCGCTAAGCTCTCAGTAATTTTGGAAGCGCCGGTTGTCAGGTGAAACATATCAGGATGAAACATTTCGTAAAAATAACTGTCAATCTCAGCCAATTCAGAACCGCTTAAGCTCCAGGCTAAAGCTTCTCTGCTGTAATCCTGTAAAACTCCGCATAACTCGAATTTGTAAAGTCCCCACCAATGGAGTGTAACAGGAATTTGTCCTGTATTAAATCCATTTAAAGTTTTTATCATGTTTTCTTTGCTATTCATAAATCCTCCGCAACAATCATTGTTATATAAGCACTAACAAAAAATCATTCATGTTGTAGATTTTTGCTTAATCCATACTATTTCAGAACTTTCTTCCGGCATGTCGTAGAAATCAATGCCATTTTTCTCTATCTTCCAACCGGTAGATTCCATTATTTTTTCTTTATCCACATATGTTATCTCATACAAGTTTTCTCTCAACAATCCCTTTGGAAAAACAATTTGCTCTGAATTTGCCTTTTCCAGCCTGAAAGCAAACAGTAGCGCTTCTGCAGAGTTGTTATTAAATTGAAACACAGGAAAACGCTCACCCTTACCTCCCATTATCGGTTGAGGAGTTAGGCGATGAGCATCCCCATTAAGAATAAAGTCCTTATAAATTCTCTTGTAAAATCCTACATGTTCTTTAAGCCTTTCAAAACACCGTTCAGGCATATCCGGCAATCGATATGAGAAGCCTGGAATCCCCATCAAGACAGCCCTAATAATGTAGTCAAAGCGATAAAGCTGCATTTGGTTATTTATCGGACTGTTAATTCCTCGATTATGATCGCCTAACACATGCGACCAACTGAAATGAAAGCATGCGCTCTGATGAAGGTATGAAAGCGCTCCCCAGAAACATTGTAAATGGAAGTCAGTATAGTCTGGATCGCTTAAATGACTAAAGTGAGTATGAGAAAGCATTTCAATATCCATTCTCAGCCCTCCGGATGAACAATTCTCTAAAATCACATCAGGGTATTTTTTATGTACTACTTTTAGCAATTCATAGTAACCCTTGTAATGAGCATACAATCCGTCACCTTTTGCATGGTCGTGATGGAGCGCATTGCATCCAAAAGCCGGATCAAGATTGAAATCAAATTTAATCCATTTTGCTCCGTATTCGCCAAGTATCCTATCGATCACCGATAACGCCCACTCACTGCTTTTTTTACTACCAAGACATATGTAACCCAAAGAAACACCATCACGCTCAGCTATCAAATCTTTGTGTGTTTCATTGAGTTTTGCATGCTTTCCAACCGCTTCAATTTCACACCACATACCAGGAGAGATATCCAAACTTTTCGCACGATCGCACAGACTTTTCATCCCTGAAGGAAAAGCTTTAAGATTGATGAGTTCCCAATCGCCTCTTTTGTCATACCAGTTTTCACCTTTTTTATCGTTTCCAAACCAGCCAGCATCGAGTACCGCATAAGTTATACCCAAATTCTTTGCCATTACCGCATTTTGAAGATATACATCCTCTGAAATCAAGCTGTCTTCATAAGGCCACCATCCATTATATACAACCGGTATCTCATTAATATCCTGATCATTTAATAAACTCAAACGCTTTCTAAAAAACCGTCTAATAGCAAGGCAAGAATCTTCTATCGATGTTCCTTTTGCAACATATATAGGAGCGCTCGTAAACGACCCTCCAGGTTTAATGTCAAAATAAGTTTCATCACTGGACAGTCCCATACTGAAGAAGTAATTATTGTCCAAAGTTGTGATTTTGCAGTTCCAGTTTCCTGACCAAGCCAATACGGCTGTATAGCATTCATTCGGCGTCAAAAGGCCAGCCCATGGATTGAAACCTCTGCAGGATCTCCCTGACACAGAACCATATGAAAATTCATTTTCGACTTTGATTTCATGCGGGTAAAATTCGGAGCCCCAGTCTGATGTAAAATAATTAAGCATCAGACTTTTTGCTGGAATGGTAAATCCTGCATCAAACTGGTGAATACGTACAATTTGATCACTATTGTTGCTAAAAATTGCATAATATTTATCGACAGCGCAATCAGCTTCCTTCAATATAATAACATCAATTCTTAATTTCGCCTGACAGTCCAGAAACCTAATATAAACCTGCCTAACTGTGCCATCAGGCAATTTCTCAGTTGTATGTGCCGCTATTTCATGGACATAGCTCATAACAGACATGTTATATTCATATTGAATTCGGTATAATGCATTCATCGTATTTGATCCTCCTTAATCAAAATTGCTCTAGATGAACAGCCGAACTGCCTAACATAATCTTAGCAAATCAGTTCTTTTGCTCTTAATTTCGTGCGATCGATGCCTGATTATTTTAATTTCTTTACTAATTTATAAACACCAGTCTTTTTGCCCGATACCAGAATGTCTAACTTCAAGATTAATGCTATCTTGCTCTCTAATACTTTAAGTATAGACTCCATTTCACTTTTTCTGGATGTGATAAAAACCAGTATTCCGTTTTCTTTTAAATAAAACAATGATTTTGTAATAAATCTGCGGTAGTAATTACTCGGATCTTCTTGCAATCCTTCGAAATCCCCCCATGGTGGGTCAGTTACTATTTTATCTATACTGCTTTCTTTCAACACAATATTTGAAAAAAAGTCATCATTTCTCAGAATAAAATTATTTCTGATTTTTATATCTTCTATCTTTTTATTTAAGTATAACAACTTTTTGCTGTCGATATCAGATGCAATTATTTCTTTATACCCCATGAGAACGCTTCTTTCAATTGGTATAGAGCCATACCCACAAAAAGGATCAAGGAAAACGTCTTCTCTGGAAGGTTCTGATAGCCAACATAGTAAACATGACAATTCAGGTCTGAGTTCACCTTTAAGCAAAAACTTATCACTAGTTCTATGCCGTGTGATTCTCAATCCTATCAGCACGATTCCTTCACTTCTTGAAATTACCCAAAATTCAATGTCAGGATTCAATCTGTCAATTTGCAAAAGATAATCTTTGGAAATTCGGGTTTCAGCTCTATTTCTCAAATCTTTGTTTATTGATGTCAGCTTATTTTCTTCGGATGTAACGACCCTGAAGGTTTTCGGTTTGATACTCTCTAAAACTGACTTCACTTGTTCGTTGCGTTTTTTAATCCTGATGAATTGCTCAAGTGCAAATTCAATAGAGTTTGATCCAGTAGGTTTGTATTTATTAATCAACAAAAAGGAATTGTTAAATATTTTTATAGCTTTAATCTTTTCTATATTCATGTTAGTCTCGTACAAAATCAAACCATCAAGAATCTTTAGAACCACTACATCTTTAATCAAGTCTTTTACCAAATAATTAACAGCATCCTGAAAGCCACTGATAAAAGTTGAAAAATAGACCGGCATAGGCTTTCCTTTCATTCATTATTCACTTA
>Ga0209316_100252_pt1 | contig 19617 bp, 15 predicted proteins | sample 3C3metaG_FD_184150 | JGI IMG/M metagenome (GOLD analysis project Ga0209316, IMG submission 184150) | Freshwater bacterial and archeal communities from Indian Creek, Illinois, USA - 3C3 metaG (SPAdes) (version 3) | ecosystem: Environmental > Aquatic > Freshwater > Unclassified | place: USA: Indian... | reverse complement strand
CAATTGGGGATGTCGCGCCAATCCAGCGTTACAGAAATGCGGCATAAAATATTAACAAAACAATCGAGTTATGAGTCTCCCCCCGGACCCCCCTCGTTTAACAAAAACACTTAATTTTGAATCTAAAGCTGTCCAGACAGACTAGACCATCTCATAAAGTCAGTAAATGAAACACACCGATTTGGAGGAATCATTGCTGCAATCCAATCTTTGCCACGCCCTTTTTCTCGTCCACCGTCTTTTTTTAGTGGTGTCTTAAATGTCAATGGTTCGTCCAAAAAGTAGTATGTATATGTGAAATCTTTACTGTCATTGCCTAACTGAATTCCGTTCATCCATTTGTCAATGGTGGTTTTATTTGTCGTGAAACTTTCTAAATCTGAACGATAATTTTCAATGTCGTCAGGTTTAAAAGTCAAAATGCCGAGAATACGAGAAAGTTTAGTGATACCTTCAATTTCTCCCGAACCACGATTGAAGTATGGAGCAAAATAAATTGGAGTTCCAAATGTCTGGTCTCTTCTGTAAATACCAAACTCTTTAAATCTGCGGATTTCTGTCGGGTCACTTAGGTCTTGAATTAATATTTCTTTCAGTTCTCTCATTTTATAATTTTTAGTTGCAAATTTTAAGAAGTCAGACACTATTGGTTTCTGTGTAAAATTTTTGTTGTTGAATAGTTCGATTATTTCCAACCAACTTGTATTTCTAATAGTTATATCCTTCTCAATTTGTTTATTAGTATCTCTCTCATGTGTTAAAATGCAAAGAATTTTTGTCTGTGCGTCTTTGTCAAATGCAGTCAAATATTGAGTTCTCTGTTTTACAGCTTTTCCTTTTCCAATTTTACATTCAACTATAATATGATACTTGTCTTCTTGGCTTAATTCAATATCCGTTCTTCCTTCATTCCTTTTCTTTTCTGTTATGATTGAAGCTGATTTGTAATTTGTCAATGTGTTTTTTATTGGAACGCCTAAAAACCGTAAAAAGTGAAAATAAGAGTCACTGTCGGTTGCAAGTAAATATGAAAAGGCTTTTGATAAAGCAACTTCGTCAGAACCTAAAAGGTCAAGCACGTTGTAAGTTGTTTTATGTGTCTCAGGTCTTTTTAAAATCATCTTGGTTGTCGTCTTTTAAGCTCCCGCATAACTGCATTTATAAATTAGACCCTTTCATACCACCGCTACCAAAAATGTTGTATATGTATGTCGAATCATTATTTTACCTTTTTTTCAAACCAATAAATTGTCCGAAGAAAAATTAAAACGGACTTCTCATCCTTTAATTCCCGTTAAAACCCACTAAGAATGCAGATTCCACCGCCCCTATTGTTTTACGCCTCCACACAAAACCGAAATGAAAAAGTCTGAAGGATTTTCGGATGTTTCAAATATAAGGAAATATCGTTAAAAACCAAAAAAATGGTTACTTTTGCTACCTCATGTCTTGAAATATAGACTTGTTTATAACGAAGCGCCGAGAGAACAGGCTCGATGAAGCGCTGGCAACCAGCCCCCGGCAAGGTGCCAAAACCTGCCTTAAATAAGGAATTATAAACGAAAGGCAAAAGATGCAAACGACCTCCATGAATTTTTTTCTGCACTCCGTGCATATGGCTATGCGCCGGCCTGGCTGCTGACATCCTGTTGGCAAAACCCAGGCATAACCCCGTTCCTCTGCTGCAAAAGCTGAACCAGGCATACCCGTTTGCCGTATGCATCATGCTTTTGGCATGTTTTTGTAAAATTTTCACTTTTCACTTTTCATTTTTCATTGATTATGACTGTTGCCGAACACCTTGCCAAAGACAATGGCGCCACACGGTTGAGCTACGAACTTCTTCCCCCGATAAAAGGAAGCAGTATAGAACCCATTTTCAGTTCACTCGACCGCCTTGCCCCTTTTCATCCTCCGTTTATCAATATCACCTACCATCGCGAGGAAGTATCTTATCTGAAGCAGCCCGATGGAAGCCAGAAGCCCGTGGTGGTGCGCCGGCGGCCGGGAACGGTGGCCATTGCGGCGGCCATTCAGTTTCGCTACAAGATTGATGTTGTGCCGCACATTATTTGTGGCGGATTTTCGTTCCAGGAAACCGAAGATGCGCTGATTGACCTCGACTTTCTGGGTATCAGAAACCTGCTGGTTGTAAGAGGCGATGCCGATAAGATTACCGGCGTGTTCAGCCCAAACCCCAACGGGCACGGGAATGCCTCGGGACTGTTGGAGCAAATCATGAATATGAACAAGGGAGTTTATCACGAAAATTGCATCGAAAACCCGGTATGCACAAACTTTTCGGTGGGAGTTGCCGGCTACCCCGAAAAGCATCCCGAATCGCCCAATATGGAAGAAGACCTGCATTACCTGAAGCAAAAAGTGGATAAGGGGGCGCAATATATTGTTACCCAAATGTTTTATGATAATTCGGTTTTTTTCACCTTTGTGAAACGATGCAGGGAACTGGGAATTAAGGTGCCCATTATTCCCGGTTTGAAACCCATCAGTATCAGGGAGCATATACAAAGGCTTCCGCGCACTTTTCACCTCACCGTGCCACAGCCTTTGGTAAAAGAAATAAGCCTATGCAAAAACAACGCCCAGGTAAAGGAAGCCGGCATAGAATGGACTGTGGGCCAGATAAAGGAACTCGCCTCAGCCGGGCACCATTTCATCCATATCTACACAATGGGTAATGTGGATAATGTGGCGAAAATTTCTGAACGCGTGTTGTAGATTTACCGAAAACCGGCTCAAAGGATTATAAAGATTCAAAAAAAATGTCAACTCTTCAACAATTACGATCCCTGCTTCACAAAAGAGTTCTTGTCATGGATGGCGCAATGGGTACCATGATACAGCGCCATAAACTGAGCGAGCAGGATTTCAGGGGGGAGCGGTTTGCCCACATCAACAGGAATATAAAAGGCAACAATGACCTTCTGTCGATCACACAGCCACATATCATTCAAAGTATCCATGAGGCATATCTTGAAGCCGGCGCCGACATCATTGAAACCAACACCTTCAACTCCACTTCAGTTTCCATGGCCGATTATGGGATGGAAGACCTGGTTTATGAATTAAACCTGCAAGCTGCCCGGCTGGCCCGGATGGCCTGCCAAAAATACACTGCCCTCACCCCTGATAAGCCCCGGTTTGTTGCCGGCAGCATCGGCCCCACCAACAAAATGGCCTCCATGTCGCCCGATGTGAGCAGTCCGGCTTATCGCGCCATCACATTCGACATACTCAAAGAAGCCTACCTGGAACAGGTAAAGGGCCTTGTGGACGGAGGAGCAGACATTTTGCTTGTGGAAACTGTTTTTGACACCCTCAATGCAAAAGCCGCCCTGGCAGCCATCTCCGATTATCAGAACGAGCATAAATCAGAGTTGCCGGTGATGGTGTCGGGCACCATTTCCGACTTAAGCGGCCGCACATTATCTGGCCAAACTACTGAGGCCTTTTTCACTTCGCTTTCCCATTTCGACCTGTTGAGCATCGGGCTGAATTGCGCCCTTGGGCCTGAGCAACTCAGGCCGTACCTCGAAATACTCAGCAACATTGCTCCCTTTGCAGTGTGTGTGTATCCCAATGCCGGTCTTCCAAACCTTCTGGGGCAATACGACCTTTCGGCCGGGTTGATGGCCGGGCAGGTGGAAGGTTTTCTACGCGACGGGCTGGTGAACATCGCAGGGGGCTGTTGTGGCACCACTCCTCAGCACATTCAGGCCATAGCGCGGGTTGCCCGGAATTATCCTCCGCGGCAAATACCCAAACCTGTTTCAAACACCCTGCTCAGCGGTATGGACCATCTGGAAATAAGGCCCGACTCCAACTTTATAAATATCGGCGAGCGCACCAATGTGGCAGGTTCCGTACAATTTGCGCGCCTCATCAGGGAGGAAAAATATGAGGAGGCTTTGACGGTAGCGCTCGATCAGGTAGAAAACGGGGCGCAGATCATCGACATCTGCATGGACGATGCATTGATAGATGGCCCAAAGGCAATGACGCAGTTTCTCAATCATATCGCTGCTGAGCCCAATATCGCCAAAGTACCGTTAATGATTGATTCGTCGAACTTCGCTGTGATTGAGGCCGGACTGAAATGCGTTCAGGGGAAATGCATTGTAAACTCCATAAGTCTAAAGGAGGGCGAGGCTGAGTTTTTGCGTCAGGCTCAAATAGTAAGAAAATTTGGAGCCGCCGTGGTGGTAATGTTGTTCGACGAGCGGGGTCAGGCCGACACTTATGAAAAAAGAATTGAAATAGCCGGAAGGGCTTACGCTTTGCTCACGCAAAAGGCCGGCTTTGCTCCTCTCAACATTATTTTCGACCCCAATGTGCTGGCAGTTGCCACGGGCATAAGCGAACACAACCGCTACGCCCTCGACTTTATCAGTGCCTGCCGCTGGATTCGGGAAAACCTGCCCCATGCGCACATTAGCGGAGGGGTAAGCAATCTGTCATTCTCCTTCAGGGGCAACAATATGATTCGCGAAGCCATGCATTCGGCCTTTTTGTTTCATGCTATCAAGGCGGGCATGGATATGGGCATTGTGAATCCGGGCTTGCTGCAGATTTACGACGAGATACCCAAAAGCCTTTTGCGCTTAGTGGAGGATGTGATCCTGTGCCGTCGCGAAGATGCAACAGACCGGCTTCTGCGATACGCCGAAGGTGTGAAGGAGCAGCAGGACAGCCGGCGTTCGGAGAAGGAAAAAAATTTGTGGCGCAGCCTTTCAGTGCGCGAAAGACTTTCCCATGCATTGGTGAAAGGCCGGGATGAACACATTGAGGCAGATGTGGAAGAGATGCGTCGGCAATTACATAAAGCCCTCGATGTAATTGAAGGCCCGTTGATGGAGGGAATGAACCTGGTGGGCGATCTGTTTGGAGCCGGAAAAATGTTCCTGCCACAGGTGGTGAAAAGCGCCAGGGTGATGAAGAAGGCTGTTGCTTATCTGACACCTTTTCTGGAGGCAGAAAAAGGCAATACCACCTCAGCCGGAAAAGTTTTGATGGCTACCGTAAAGGGCGATGTGCACGATATCGGCAAAAACATCACAGGGGTGGTGCTGGCTTGCAATGGCTTTGAAATCATCGACCTTGGGGTGATGGTTCCATGCGATAAGATATTGAAAACAGCTATTGAAGAAAAGGCGGATATCATCGGTCTGAGTGGCTTGATCACTCCCTCGCTGGAGGAGATGGTACATGTGGCCACCGAGATGCAAAAAGAAGACTTCGACATTCCATTGCTAATAGGTGGGGCCACCACCAGCGCGCTGCATACAGCCCTCAAAATTGCGCCAGCTTACGAAAACAAAGTAGTTCATGTGAAGGATGCCTCCCGCGCGGCAAAAGTGTGCAGCGAGCTAATCTCCAGGAATAAAGAATCCTTTCTTCAGGAGACCTACGATGCCTACAAGGACATGACCGACGAATACCAGAAACGAACCGCCTCCCGGCAATATCTTACTCTGGAGCAAGCCCGCCAGAAAAAATTTCCCTATTCAGCCGAACGGGCAAACATAGTAGCACCGGCCAGTCCCGGTATCAACACTTTCCGGGAATACCCATTGGCAGAAATTGCTCTATACATTGACTGGACTTTCTTTCTTTATGGATGGGAAATAAAGGGCAAATACCCCGAAGTTCTCAACGACCCGCTCAAAGGGCAGGAAGCCGGGAAGCTATTGGATGATGCCAACATTTTGCTGAAAAGAATTATTGACGAAGGATTGCTTCAGGCAAACGGTGTTGCCGGGATTTTTCCGGCAAACAGCGAGGATGAGGATGTAATCATTTTTGAAGATGAGCAAAGGCAAAAAGAAAAGATGCGGTTCAACTTCCTGCGCATTCAGGAGATAAAGGAAGAGCCGGGCAAATACAATCTTTCGCTGGCCGACTACATCGCTCCAACCGGAAGCGGCACGGCCGATTACATGGGGGCGTTCGTGGTGGGTGTCCACGGGGCCGAAACCATCGCTGACAGCTTCAGGAAAGCCGGCGATGATTATAACGGTATTATGATAAAAATGCTTGCCGACCGCCTGGCGGAAGCGTTTGCCGAGTTGCTTCACCAAAAAGTGCGAATGGAATTATGGGGCTACCAGCCCAACGAAAACCTCAGCCTGACAGAAATGCTTAAAGAACGGTACAACGGCATTCGCCCTGCCTGTGGATACCCGGCATGCCCTGAGCATAGCGAAAAAATCAAACTTTTCGAACTCCTGGAAGCGCAAAGCCGCACCGGTGTGAGCCTAACTGAAAATTACAGCATGGTACCGGGGGCAAGTGTTTCGGGATGGTATTTTGCGCATCCGGGTTCACGGTATTTCAACCTGGGAAAAATAACCCTGGAACAAGCTGAACAATACGCCATTAAAAAGAAAATATCATTAGAGGAAGCAGAAAAACTGCTCCGCATGCAGTTGGCGTATTAATCCAAAAAATGTTTCCCTTCTGGAAAGCCCTCGTTGGATTGGCCGTTGTGATTAAAATAAACCACACTGAAAAAAATTCCGAAAAAAGTTGTATATTTTGACCCTCAATGCTCCCTTGCCGGAAGTGAAGCCGGCAAGCATGTACAAGTCAATAAACCTTTTAAAAAAAACCATTATGCCAATGCAAATTGACCGGATTGAGCTTTTTAAGGTTCAGATTCCGTTGGTACAACCTTTTGTAATTTCGCTGGGGACCCAGTACGATGCAAACAATGTATTTGTTCGTATTGTAGCCGAAGGAGGCCTCGAAGGGTGGGGCGAATGCAGCCCCAATCTGCAGATCAATGGCGAAAGCATGGACACCTGCTATATTGTTGGTCAATACCTGGCCCGTGTTTTGCGGGGCATGGATGCCCTCGATATAGCTGCCTGCACCCGGGCCATGAACCGGGTTATAACACGCAACGAAAGTATCAAAAGCGCTTTCGATATGGCTCTTTTCGATATTGCTGCACAAAACGCGAAGTTGCCACTGTACCGCTTTCTTGGCGGGTCGAAAAACAAACCCATCGCCACAGACATGACAGTTGGCTTAGGCGATACGGTGAAAATGGCCTCAGAAGCGCTCGACTACAAAAAGGCGGGATTCCCGACAATAAAGGTGAAGTTGGGAACCAACACCACCGAGGATGTGGCCCGTATTAAAGCCATAAGGGAAGCAGTCGGCATGGAACTGCCCCTGCGGATTGATGCCAACCAGGGTTGGGATGTACAGATGGCCATCGACACATTGAAAGCCCTTGAGCCCTACGACATAGAACATTGCGAGGAACCGATACCCAAATGGAAATTTATGGAACTACCTTTGGTTCGAAAGTCAACCCGCATCAAAATCATGGCCGACGAAAGCTGCTTCGACCAGCACGATGCCGAACGCCTTGCCAAATTAAAGGCTGTGGATTATTTCAACATTAAGCTCGGAAAGAGCGGAGGGCTCTTCAATGCCATGCAGATGCTCAAAATTGCCGAAGACCACCAAATCCATCTGCAGGTGGGTTGTTTCCTTGAAAGCCGCCTGGCAATTACTGCACTGGTTCACTTTTCGTATTGCCACGATTTGATAGTGCACTTCGACCTCGATGCTCCCCTTTTCCTCAAAGAAGACCCGGTTGAGGGAGGAATGTTGTTTAAGGAAAATGGCATGGTGGAGATTGATGAAAGTTACGGCCTGGGAGCAAAACTAAAACCGGAGTATATCAAAAAGGCCGAAAAATGGCAGGTTGGGGAGTAGCGTTAAGCGCTGACCATAAAAGTGAAATAAAAAACATCTTACATGACTGTTTGATATGGCGCTGAAAAAATTTTCAGAATTCGCATCTGCCCTACTTCCTTTCGAAACCGAATATCTGTTGGGGATCCATCAGTTTCAGGATTCTGAAAATATTGATATTTTAACCATTGTAGCCCACAATTCCAGGAATGCCGGCAAAATCAAGCCATTTTCGAATAAAATTGACAAAAGAAAATACTCATACTTGAAAAAATGGATTACCGGAAAACTCGAAGCCATCAATGTGGATGTTTATTTGGAGTGGCTAACGGAAATGGACCGGAAAATAATGACGGATGCACTGGAGCCGGAAGATGAAAAAAAGTTGATAAACCAAATAAGGCAACACCATAAACCGGGTTATTATTTTATTCGTTTTTATGAACTTGTGCAGAATTACCAGAATTTCCTGTTGATTCGAATGCGGCAAAGCAACTATGAGGTTGCCGGTAGTTTTCTTGAGAAATTCAGGGAGGTTTATCAACACTCGCGCAATATTCACCAACGGTTACACCTGGCTACCCGTGATATTGTAAGGCAATATTCACAATACGACACTGATGCAGCAAAATGGGAGAAATGGCTGCTCAATGTGTTTTACGATGAAAACCTTGACGGGCTTAATCGTTACCTCGCAGTGGTGAGGCTGGTATTTTTGTATTACAACTACAAGGATTACCATCGGCTGATTGGCATTTTTGAGTATCTCGAAGAAATGTTCAAGAATGGAAAACTTTACTCTCCCCGAATTCTAGCTAATTACTATGCCAACCGGTTGTTGGTACATTCCCGCAACAACGAACCCGATCTGGCCGAAAGTTATGGATATTTGTCAATCAGGTACAGAAGCAACGATTATCTTTACTACCTCACCAACCTCTGCGCCATCTTATTAAGAAAAAATAAAAACCGGGAAGCACTTCAACTTCTAATCCGGTCATTTCCCGAGCTAAAAAAAACCAGCAGTCCACATACCCGTATTGGTTTTGTATCTTATTACATCCAGGCACTCTGCCGCAGCGGCAGATCGGCCGAAGCTGCAAGTTACGCCCACGACGCTCTGCAAAACAATCGTACAGAGATATTACAACATCGTTGGCATTTATTTTTCACCTCCTACATGCTTGCCCTGCTCAACAACGAAAAGTATAGCGAGATACTCACTTTGTCGAGGCGCTATAAACTGTTGGAAAAGGACAAAAAAGCACAGCAAAGAGCAGGTTACACACCTATTCTGTACTGGTTTCACCAGCTTGCATCTTACAAAAACATTGCTCTGACTAAGGAACAATTATTTAGTACATTATGCGATTCTGCGCTTCCATGTATAACTGATTCGCACAAGTTTTACAGGCTTAAGGACCTCTGCACCGAACTCAGGGCACACGACGCTGAAGTGTTCGACCGCCTAAACCAGGAACTATTCAAAACTCTTCCTGAGAGAATCGCACCCTGATTTTTTTATTAAAAGCTGTTGTTTTTCAAGGCTTTATTGTGATTTTTTATTTACAAAGATAAAAAGTCGCATAGCAATATTGTTTATTTATACTTTTAATGGCACCCCCTAAATCCTTATTTTGTATGTTGATTCAAAAAAATCTACAACACCATTATATATGCAAGAAGTTGTAATTATTTCGGCTGCCCGCACCCCAATAGGAAACTTTGGTGGTCTGCTATCGGGCTTTACTGCAGTGGATTTGGGCGTTATAGTTGCAAAGGCCGCCTTGGAACGGGCTGCTGTTGACCCGGCCATCATAGGAGAAACCATTGTAGGCAACATCCTTTCAGCAGGTCTGGGTCAAAATATTGCCCGACAGATTGCAATCCGGACGGGGGTTCCGGAGCAAAGTCCGGCCATAGCCATTAATCAGCTTTGCGGTTCTGGTTTGCGGGCTGTGATGCTTGCAGCACAAGGCATTAGTTCAGGAGACTATGAAGCAGCCCTTGCAGGTGGTACCGAAAGCATGAGCAACGCACCATATTTGCTGCCTAAAGGGCGCTATGGTTATAAGATGGGCGACGGCCAGGTGATTGACAGCATGATTTTAGATGGGTTAACGGATGCTTTTAACAACTACCACATGGGAATTACGGCTGAAAATATTGCCGAAAAATGGCAAATCTCTCGTAACGCCCAGGATGAATTTGCCCTGGCGAGCCAGCACAAAGCAGAACTTGCCCAAAAATCAGGCATTTTCGAAGGGGAAATTGCCACAATAGAGATTCCTCAAAAAAAGGGCGACCCGTTAGTTGTTCGTGCTGATGAGTTTCCTCGACATGGGCTAACTATTGAAAGCCTTCAAAAACTTCGTTCGGCTTTTAAAAAGGATGGAACCGTTACGGCAGGCAACTCCAGCGGGATCAACGACGGGGCAGCAATGCTGCTGATAATGGGTTCCCGCAAAGCAGCAGCACTCGGACTGAATCCCCTGGCACGCATAGTTTCATTTGCCACTTGCGGCCTCGACCCGAAAATTATGGGCTATGGTCCTGTACCTGCTACACAAATGGCACTGCGCAAAGCAGGTCTGAAAATTCATGACATTGACCTTATAGAAGCTAATGAAGCATTTGCAGCGCAGTCGCTGGCAGTAATCAGAGACCTTGAGCTTGACCCTGCAAAAGTGAATGTAAATGGAGGCGCAATAGCTTTGGGCCATCCCATCGGTGCGTCGGGTGCGCGAGTTCTTACAACGCTCTTGTATGAGCTTAAGCACCAAAATTTAAAAAGGGGCCTTGCAACTCTTTGTATAGGAGGCGGGCAGGGAATTTCAATCATTGTTGAACGATAACAACCAACCCACATGAAGCGTTTTGATGAACAAGTAGTAATTATTACTGGTGGAGCGGATGGAATTGGAAAGGCAGCAAGTATCCGTTTTGCGTCTGAAGGTGCCACAGTAATAATTTGGGACACCAACAAGGGAAAAGGACAGGAGCTGGAAGCAGCCATAGTTGCCGATGGCCTCAAAGCCCATTTTATGGCTGTAAACACTGCCTCGTGGGAAGAAGTGGAATCTGCCGCCAAAGAGGTTTTTGAAACCCACCGGCGTATAGATATTTTAATAAACAATGCCGGAATTACCCGCGACAGCACTTTAAGAAAAATGAACCCTGAACAGTGGCAGCAAGTGATTGATGTGAATCTGAGTGGAGTGTTTTATTGCACAAAGGCTGTTTCGGAGTATATGCTTGGTCGTAATTATGGACGCATTATCAATACTTCGTCGGTTGTGGCATTGTATGGAAATTTTGGCCAGGCCAACTATGTGGCCACTAAGGCAGGCGTACTGGGCATGACCAAAACATTGGCGCGCGAATTGGGCCGTAAAGGGATCACTGTCAATGCCGTCGCACCGGGTTTCATTGCAACAGAAATGGTAGCAAAAATGCCGGAAAATATTTTGCAGGGTATGAAAGATAAAACACCAGTGGGCCGTCTGGGTACTCCTGAAGAAATTGCAGCAACATATGCTTTTTTAGCTTCCGAAGAGGCCGGATTTATAAATGGTGCAACTTTAAGCATTGATGGAGGAATTTCCATTTAATCAATTGGGATGAGAAACGCAATCATACACTCTATGGGAGCTTATGCTCCGGAAAAGGTTGTTCCCAACAGCTTTTTTGACCACTTGCTTAATGAAAATGTTGGCGAGTGGCTGACTCATAATGTGCAAATCTATGAAAGACGCTGGTGCACCGACAACCAATCGGTTGCAGACCTTGCTGCCGAAGCCATAAAAAACGCACTGTACGACGGCAAGGTAGATCCCCTGGAAGTTGACCTTTTGATTGTGGCAACCGACACTCCGGAGTATGTGAGCCCTTCTACTGCCTCGAAGGTGCAGCATATGCTTGGGCTAAAGAATGCAGGAACCTTTGATTTAAACACAGCATGTGCCGGATTTGTTACTGCACTTGATACGGGCTCAAAGTACATCAGGTCCGACGAAAACTACAATACTGTGTTAGTGGTGGGAGCATATGCCATGAGCAAATATCTGAACATGGCTGATAAAAAAACTGTTACACTTTTCGCTGATGGAGCCGGAGCAGTGGTTTTGAAGGCCTCCGAAGAAGCAGGGCGCGGGTTCCTTGCCAGTCAATTGATTACCAAAGGCGAGTATTATTCGCACATGGGCATCTACGGAGGAGCCACAAACTTACCTTGCAGCCACAAGGTAATTGATGAGAAAGGGCATCTGCTGAAATTCGTGAATAGATTCCCAAAAGAACTAAATCCCGAAATATGGAGTTCGATGGCAAACACTCTGGCACTAAGAATTGGTGTTAAACCTTCAGATGTTTCCCATTATTTTCTGACCCAGATAAACATAAACAGCATTCGGGAAACTATGGACAGGCTGAATGTTGCGTATGATAAGGCACCCACAATTATGCACAAATTTGGCTACACAGGTTCGGCATGCATCCCCATGGCACTCAGCCAGGTGTATAAATCAGGAAAGCTCAAAAAAGACGATTTGATTTTTTTCATCGGATCGGGAGGCGGGCTTGCCTTCGCAAGCGCAGCCTTTAGGTATTAAAAAAAATACAACAAAGTGGCAACAGAAACTCAAGTAATTGGCGCCTGGATACTGATACTGCTCTACATGGCGGTAATCATTTTTATTGTTATCAAGGGAGCAGCTAAAGTAAAAAGCATATCAGACTATGCATTGGGCAACATCCTCTTTTCACCTTATGCGGTCGGATTATCCTTAGCTGCTTCAATGACCAGTGCTGCTACCTTTGTCATCAACCCGGGGTTTATTGCCAATTTCGGCATTAGCGGTGTAATATCCTATGGTATTGCTTTGCCTATTGCTGCGGTTGTCAGTTTAGCACTGCTCACCAAGAAATTTCGAAAACACGGCGAAACAGTCAAGGCACTTACCCTTGCACAATGGATAGGAAAACGCTACAATAGTAAGGCCTACTCGCTTTTTATGGCGTTTTTGTCGTTGCTGCTGCTTACTTTTATTGTGCTGATCCTCGTGGCCATAGTAAAAGTGCTAGCCACAGCCCTAAATGCCAACCCTATTTGGGTTCTCACATTTGTAGTGGTTTTCGTTTTCGGGTATATGATGTTTGGTGGCGCAAACTCCATGGTTTACACAAACACAGTTCAAGCGCTAATCATGCTGGCTGTAGCTTTTGTGCTGCTATTCAGTGGTGTACGATTTTTTGATGAAGGATTATCCGGTTTTGTCGTGCGACTGAGAGAAATTGATCCTCTTTTGGCCTCCGCTACTAACCCTGAAAGCCCAATATTCAGAAACTTTTATGAGATTATTTTCGCTCAGGTAGTAGTAGGCATTGCCATAGTGGTTCAGCCACATATAATTACAAAATCCTTGTTGTTAAAAAAGGACAGCGATGTAAATAAGTTTTTGGTTTCGGCCATAACAGTGCAAATGATATTTTTTCTTGTAGTATTTGCAGGTCTTTACGCCAGGCTAACTTTTCCCGATCTGACTATAAACGGAGCACCCCTCACAATTGATAGCATTATTCCTGCCTATGTGGTTTATATTTTTGGCGACAATATTCTTGCTGTCATAATTGGACTTATTGTGGTTCTTGGACTTATATCGGCAGGCATATCTACCTTGGAAGGCCTCATACAATCTGTAAGCACTTCTATAACCTCCGATATCATCCTGCCACTTATAGGCCAAAAGGATTACCCTCAGAAAACCCTCATTCGCATCAATAAAGGAGCCATTATCGCCCTTGGATTAGCTGCATGGGTGATTGCTCGCGATCAGATACTCGATCCGAACCTGAGTGTGGCCATTCTGGCACAAAACGGAGTGTATGCCTATTTCTCGGCTGCTTTTATCCCGGTAATTTTTGGCATTTTTGTTAAAAATGTGAAATCATACATACCTTTTGCAGCCTCAGTAACAGCAGCAGTAGTCCATTTTACAGTCTTTTTTGGACTGGAACCTCTGGTGTTGGCCGGTTGGGATTTTGGTTTCTTCAACCAGTTTTTAGTGGGCCCCGTTAAAAACCCTGCCATAGCCTCGTCCACTGCAATTGTGATTTCCAGCTTACTTGCCATCGCATTACTGATCATCAAAAGAATAAAAACACAATGAGCTGGATAGACTGGTTTAGCAGATGGAGTAATTTCACTCCCGACAAAATTGCTGTGCAGGAGTTTGAAACCTCCCGCGCTTATACATATGAACAACTTCACCATGTAGGAAATTACACCGCTGCATGGATTACAAACGAATTGCATTTGGTTAAAGGCGACCGGATAGCCGTGATGGCCGAAAACTGCCTCGAATACATCACCCTGCTTGCAGTTGCTCAAAAAGCCGGATTTATAATTGTGCCCCTCAACTACCGCCTTTCTTCCAGAGAGCTCCATTTTATGATAGAAGATGCGATGCCTAAGGTAACTTTTGTGGAAAAAAAGTATGTTTCAAAGATTGAGGAAATCCAACGAATACAGAAACTAACCAAATTATTGTCAATTGAGGAGTTCGCACGCCGCTCCGACTCATTCTTGCAAAACGAAAAACAGGCAAATTTTGAAAATACTCTTCTGGATGAGAACCACCCTGCATTTATCATTTATACAAGCGGAACAACGGCTTTCCCAAAAGGAAGTATCTACACCCACAAAATGCTGTTTTGGAACAGCATAAACACCCAATTGAGGCTCGACATTACTGCTGAAGACCGCAGCATAAGTTGTGCGCCTCCATTTCACACAGGAGGCTTGAATGTGTTACTTACACCTTTCATTCATCATGGTGCCTTTACCTTGTTGATGCGAAAATTTGACCCGGTAATTGTCCTCAAAACCCTCGACCAGGAGAATATGACTCTTTTCTGGGCTGTGCCCACTATGCTGAAACTCATGCAGGAAACATCTACTTATGAGCAAGTCTGTCTCAAAAAAGTGCGTTACTTAATTGTTGGCGGAGAAGCTATGCCTGTGCCCCTTATTGAGAAATGGCACCAAAAAGGAATATTCATCCGCCAAGGATACGGGCTTACAGAGGTGGGACCCAATGTAATGTCGCTCAACCATCAGGATGCTACCCGCAAGGCTGGAAGCATTGGAAAACCCAATTTTTATTTCGAAGTAAGGGTTGTGGACGAAAACGGAAAAGATGTACCCCTTGGGGAGGTGGGCGAGTTTTTGCTTAAAGGTCCCACCGTTGCCCCCGGATATTGGAATAATCCTGAAGCAACTGCAAATGCCATTAAAGACGGATGGTTTCACACTGGCGATCTGGTCCGCCAGGATGAGGAGGGTTTTTTCTATGTAGTTGACCGAATCAAGAATATGTATATATCCGGAGCCGAAAATGTTTATCCGGCTGAAGTGGAATTCCTCATAAGAAAACATCCGGCAGTTGATGAAATAGCAATAATTGGTGTACCTGATCCGAAATGGGGAGAGACAGGCAAAGCATTTATAGTGGTAAAAAAGGACGCTGAAGTTTCTGCCGAGGAAATTTTAGAATACTGCAGAGGAAAACTAGCAAAATACAAAATCCCGGGTCACATAGTTTTTTTAAACGAATTGCCAAAAAATCACGCCGGAAAAATTGACCGAAAAGCTTTGGAAGAATTAAAAAGTTAATCATGACATCCTTTTTGCAAGTAATTGACTTGATTTTATAAAGCGAAATTGCTCTACTAACCCTTAAACATTAAAACTATGAAACAAAAAAGATTTTTTGCCATCATGCTCACAATTCTCCTTGCTTTTGGATTTGCAAGTTGCGAAAAAGAAGAAGGCGAATTTGAGATTGACAAAACGCAGGGAGTGATTGGTCGTTGGTATTCTGCTGGAGAGGATGTAGCTCCTATATTAAGAGGCAGACCATTCTTCACAGACTCCATCTACGCAGAAATGAGAGCAGATTTTACCTTCAGGGTCGAATCTTATGATGCAGCCAGGGTAATGACCCTGTTCACCGGCACTTTTTCTCAGAGACAGTCGGGAGTTGGAGAAATCTGGAACATCACTCTGCACCAAAATGTTCCCTTTGCCGGTGTTGCTGAAGGCATTTTTATGATTCACTGGAACGAAAAACCCATCAGAATGCAGTATGAAGTGCTTCAAACGACTCCGGCACTGGGTCTTGCGCCACCCACCGCAGCAGGTGGCTTCGGAAGTTCTGCAGGTGGCGCTTTGGGCCTAGCCAATGTTCAGGTCTTTCGTCGATTGCCATAAGGCCTTACAAGGAATGCATTGAGGCAGGACAGGTTCCGGTCTGCCTCAATGCTTGTGCAAAATGCCAATATCTGCTGAAACAAAAAGATTTTCTTCTTTACTGCCTTGATTGGTGGAGCAGAGTGCTAGTGAAGACATACCAGCCAACCTGTGTTTCATCAGAGCTTGTCAGGCAAATTTGGCTAAGTCTATATTTTTGTCAAAAAACGATTTCTCCGGCATTCTCACTTTAAACAGCTTAATCCATGCACAGCAAACTTTTGATTGCCCTGTTTTTTTTTATACCCCTGACGCTTCTGCATGGCCAGCCGCGTACAACGACTCTATTCGATGCGGATGTACCCCGAAGGGCTGACCGTGAATTACAATTTTTTGCATTCTTTATAAATCAGGGTGTAACATCAAATTTTTTTCCAACCACAGAATTTTTAAGAGGTCAGGTAATTGGCCGGCTATTCGGTCGCAATACTACCATGACTTCCGACACAGAGTCAACTGCCTATGTGGAACAGCGCCTAATTCCGTTCTTTGTTTATCAACCTAACTTGTTTAACGGACGCGCAATATTGCGGGCAGCATTTGAAATAGACTGGACATGGGGTGATGTATCATACGGGGCAGGACCAAACCAAGGAGCAGCAGTATCGGGACATCAAGTGAATATCCAAACCCAGAATATCGCCCTCGAATTAATTCCCAGTCCGGGCTGGATGATAAACATTGGCCTGCAGCGCATGTTCGACACTCCACACAACCCCTATCGAACAACCGTTGATAAACTGCTTACCTCAGGCTATCGTCTGAATTTTTTTGGAACCCATGCAGCGGGTATAACCTTGTATCGCGAAGCTGACTTTCACAGATTTAAAGCTGGCTGGTACAATTTTTATGAAAACAACATCTTTGAGGACGACGATGTGCACATGTTCGAATTTCAGTATGAGGCCCATCTGAATAAATTATGGAAGGCTGCTCTAACTGCCACCTATGTGAGAGACAGGGGCAATGGAGGCGGAGGTGTAAGCATTTTGGGACAAGGGCTAAACAGTCAGCTGACCGAGTATAATGGAGCCTTTAGATTCCGTTTCGGTGCGAGTCCTTACAAAGCCGACATTGGTTGGATAGGCACCCACTTCTCCCGTAATGCCGATATGATGACCGACAGGTTCTTTTTGTCAGGATATTTTAAATATAACCTTGGATTTGTGAGGGTTGACCGTGGTAATGGTTTTAATCTGGCAGCTGACATTTTTGGTTTTGCCACAAACTTGCGACTTGGATACCGTTACGGACAAACATTAAACGACAATGTTAATCTTGACCTGATTTTTACATCCGGCGATAGCGATGGCATTGAAGACCAGAGATTTACCGGAGTTATAACGGGAAATACCTGGGCAGCTCCCGGAGGCATATTTGTAAATAGCGGAGCATACCTTTTGTTTCCCCATGCCAATGTGGTAAATAGATTTACACCGGTTGTCTCAGATTTGTCGAATATGGGATATGGACTTACTGCAGCGGTTGCTAATTTCAATCGGGGTGTTATCCCCAACCGCTTCAATGTGAAAGCCACCGTAGCAGCAGCACTCAGCAATGCCACTCCGATTGGGGGCGGAAGATTCATTGGAACTGAGGTAAATGGTGCGCTGAAGTACAATCTGGGACCGTTCATGAGCATCGAACTTCATGCTGCGCACATGTGGCTTGGAAACTTCTTCGATAGTGCCGACAGCCGTTTCAGCGCGCCTGTAAATGGAGGCATTCAGGGTGTAAGGCCACGAAACCCTTGGACTGCATTTGTAGTTTTCAAATGGCTTATGTTTTAAAATGAAAATTGCTAAGCTATGAATCGAATTACTCAATTTTTTGCACTAATTGCAACACTTTTTCTGTTTACGCAATGCAAAACCATAAATCCCGTTAATTTGCATCCATACAGTGACCTTCCGGAACTAAAGACCATGAGCGAATTGGAATACCCATTCACAGTTCACCATGCTACTCTCACCGATGGTCGTCGTATTGCATATATTGATGAAGGCCAAGGGAGTGAAACCATCATATTTATCCACGGATTGGGCTCTTATCTGCCAGCCTGGAAACAAAATATTAAAGTGCTGAAAAACCATTTTCGTTGCATTGCTATTGATCTGCCGGGTTATGGGCACTCAAGCAAAGAGCCGCATAGTGGCATGATGAGCTTCTATGCCTCGGCTGTAATGGATTTTATGGACCAACTGGGCATTGAGAATGCAGTGCTCGCAGGCCATTCCATGGGCGGGCAGATTAGCATGGTTGCTGCTATGATGTATCCCGAAAGAGTAAGTCGCCTGATTCTGGCTGCTCCTGCAGGTTTTGAGCGCTTTACAGAGGGGCAAAAACAATGGTTTAGAAATGTGATGACCGTTAGGGGTGTCATGTTAACAAGAGTTAAAGATATCATTACGAATCTTGCCATAAACTTCTACAACATGCCGCCTGAGGCCGAGTTTATGATTAAAGACCGTATTGCTATGCGCAGCGCCAGCGATTTTGAAGCCTACAGCTTTGCGGTTGTGCAATCAGTAAACGGCATGGTGGATGAGCCGGTGATTGATAAACTTCACAAGATTACCCAGCCAACCCTAATCATATTTGGCGAAAACGATAACCTCATTCCCAACCGCTTCCTCAATCCTGGAACCACACTTGGGGTTGCTCAGGTGGGTGCTGCAGGTATTAAAGGAAGTAGGCTTGTGATGCTCCCGCAAACAGGGCACTTTGTGCAATTCGAAAATTATCAGCGATTCAACGAGGAGGTACTAAAATTTCTGAAGTCGAGGTAATTTGGGTCCAATCCGGGAAAACAAAATAGCCCATTGTCCTAATCAATAAGGTGCATATTTTTCGCTGGGATCTATGGTATCTCTTTCAGCAATTGTAAACTCAGACCTCCTTACCCCTCGCAGTTAGAAAGTGCGGTGGTTTTGAAGATTAAGCGCAGATCAGTACCGGGAAAAACAGTTTCTGTTTCGTTGAGCAGTTGAGTAATCTGACCAACTGCATGATTAAATCTGGGAGCGGATAAACTGTGTAACACAACGGTTAATGTGTTTCGCTCATAGTCGGGGATAAGGTCTGCGTTGTTTTGGATGATTTGTTTTACCAACATTCTTTTTTCTTCATCGGCTCTATTGAGATGATGGGCTACCAGTGAAGCAACAGCCGACTCGGCTCTGTAACAAATCATTTTGATTACATTCAGGGCAGGTAATAAAAATAAAACGCCTGCTCCACAGAGCGCTTCCTGGTGTTCAAATTGAGCCGGAGCAGGTCCACTCTGCCCCAAAGATGACGCTATTCGTTCTTCGTAACGAGTAGTGGCTATGCCTAAAGGGGCCCATTGATCGGATTGATTGCGTGCACTGGCTGTAACAGCAACCAGGTTTTGGGTTAGTGCTTGAGTGGCTTTTTTTTTAAATTCCCTTGTTTGACCTGATACCGTATGGCCGATTCTCTTACTCCTTCTTCTTTAGCAATGCTATATACACTTTGCCCTTTATCCAGCTTTTGCTGGATGCGTAGCCTTCGTTCCCCAACTATCTTGTGGGCTTTGCCATGACGCGCATCATCCCCGA